>Ga0256405_10000446_pt1 | contig 136276 bp, 116 predicted proteins | sample RumenRJG_02DNA_FD_189096 | JGI IMG/M metagenome (GOLD analysis project Ga0256405, IMG submission 189096) | Bovine rumen microbial communities from Lethbridge, Alberta, Canada - RJG_02 | ecosystem: Host-associated > Mammals > Digestive system > Stomach > Rumen | place: Canada: Alberta...
AGAGAGATCCGAGTCCCAGGACCGAGCATCACGCGATCCCCGCCGTCAGGAAACAATGTCCCATATCCGGTTGCCCGCATTACAGGACGAAAGTCGCCGGGAGGCGACGATTAAGAGAATAAGAGGCCTCCATGGCAAACATCATCGACTACGTGCGCGAGAACTCCGACACGTTCGCCGAGCGTGCCATCAACCGCGTCGACAGCCTCATCTTCTCGTGGCTCGCCTACGTGCGCTATCCCGAAGATTCCCCCGTGCGCACCAAGGAGGGCCAGACCCTCTATGAGACCTTCGGCTTCGGCAGCCTCCTCGGCATGGTCGCGCCGCTTCACGATCCGCGCGAGACCGAGGAGCTGCTCAAGGCCATCGCCGCGAGCCCGCGCTTCAAGGACGTCGTCGCGTGCCTCCACTACGAGAAGTCCTCGAAGGTCGAGGAGCAGCAGTTCTCCGCGATCTGCTTCAGGCTCCCCGACGACAAGGGCACCTACGTGGCCTACCGCGGCACCGACAACACGCTGATCGGCTGGAAGGAAGACTTCAACATGGCCTTCGCGGCCGCCGTTCCCGCGCAGATCACGGCAGGGGGCTACCTGCTGCTCGCCGCCGAGCAGTTCAAGGGTGACCTCTGGGTGGGCGGCCACTCCAAGGGCGGCAACCTCGCCGTCTACGCCGTGCTCAAGGCGGACGACCTCGTGCGCCTGCGCGTCGAGAAGTGCTTCTCGCATGACGGCCCCGGCCTCAACGAGGCCTGCATGTCCGATCCCGCCTGGCCCACCACCGCGGCGCTGGTCGACAAGACCATCCCCGAGGAGTCCATCATCGGCCTCATCTTCGAGGGCCGCGAGATCACCCCCGTCATCGTGCGCAGCACCAACCCCGGCCTGCTGCAGCACGCGCCCTTCTCGTGGGAGATCGAGGGGACCGACTTCGACATCCAGCGCGCCGTCTCCTACGACTCCTACAAGACGGGCAAGCGCCTCAACGCATGGCTCAAGACGATGGACGAGGCGGGCCGCGAGCGCTTCGTCACGATCCTCTACAAGCTCGCCGAGTCGACGGGCGAGGTCACGTTCTCCGGCCTCACCGACAGCGTGAAGAACGGCTCGCTCTCGCTCATGCTCCAGAAGCTCGACAACATGTCGGCCGAGGACAAGAAGTTCTTCACGGACGCGCTCTCCGACCTCGTGGCCACGATCCTTCTGGGACCTGCGCCCAAGAAGGCCGTCACCCCCACGGAGAAGGTCGCGGAGGCGGGCGACAAGATCGACGACGCCACCGCGCGCTTCAACGACCGCCTCGCCCAGATCGAGCGCCTCGCCGGCCTCTAACCGCACATGGGGACAGGTTGTTCGTTCCCTTTTGGCACAGAGGGACAGGTTCGACCGTTACGCAGTCAGCCCGCCTGAGGGGCTCTGCGCGATGATCGCCTCTGCGGCGCGGATGCCGTCGGCCGCCGCGCTCATGATGCCGCCCGCATAGCCCGCACCCTCGCCCACGGGGATAAGACCCGCGCAGCCGATGCTCGCGAGGCCGTCCCCGCGCGTGATGCGCACGGGCGAGCTCGAGCGCGTCTCAACACCCGTGAGAACCGCATCCGCAGCGTCGAAGCCGGCGAGCTTGCGCGCGAGGAGCGGGATGGCGGCGCGCATGGATTCGGTGACGTAGCCCGGCAGGCACCCGTCGATGGATCCCCAGGCGACCCCGCGCGGATAGGTGGGCTGGATGCGCCCGGGACCCGATGAGGGCACGAATGCGAGAAAATCGCCCACAAGCTGGGCGGGCGCGACGAAAGCGCTGCCTCCGGCCTCGAAGGCGGACCGCTCGCATCCGCGCTGCAGCGCGACGCCCGCGAGCACGTCGTCGCCGGGCAGGTCCTCGGGGAAGACGTTCACGAGAAGCCCCGCGTTGGCGTTGGTGCCGGCGCGCCCGGAATAGCTCATGCCGTTCGTGCAGACGCCGCCCGGCTCGCTCGCCGCGGAGACCACGTAGCCTCCGGGGCACATGCAGAAGCTGAACACGCCGCGTCCGCCGTCGAGGTGGCAGGAGAGCTTGTACGGAGCGGCCCCCAGCAGGGGATGGCCTGCTGCCGCACCGTAGAGCGCGCGGTCGATATCGGCTTGGAGGTGCTCGATGCGCACGCCCATCGCGAAAGGCTTGCGTTCGAGCGGGATGCCGCCTTCGGCGAGCAGCGCGTAGACGTCGCGGGCGGAATGGCCGGTCGCGAGGACGACGCGGCGCGAGGGGAGCTCCTCCTCGCGGCCGTCCTGCTCCACGCGGATGCCGCGTACGGAGCTGCCGTCACGGACAAGCTCGGTCATACGCGTGCGGAAGCGCACCTCGCCGCCCGCCTTGCGGATCATCTCCACGATGCGGTCGACCACCTGCGGGAGCACATCGCTGCCCACATGGGGGTGCGCATCGTAGAGGATCGACGGATCGGCGCCGCCCTCGACGAAGGTTTCGAGGATGAAGCGGTGCGAGGAGCTCTTGGTGCCTGTCGCGAGCTTGCCGTCGGAGAACGTGCCGGCTCCGCCCGCGCCGAACTGGATGTTGCAGTCGGGGTCGAGCGCACCCGTCGCATTGTGCTCCGCCACCACGGCTCCGCGCCGCGAGGCATCGTCGCCGCGCTCGATGAGGAGCGGCTCGAGACCCGCGCGCGCGAGCACGAGCGCGCAGAACAGCCCGGCGCACCCGGCACCCACCACGACGGGACGTTCCTCGAGCGGTTTCGCAGTTCGGGACGGGTAGGTGCGCGGCGCATCCTCGACGATGCGGATATCCCTGCCCTGGCGTGCAAACCGCATCTCGGCGGCTGCGTCGAGGGATGTGCGGACGGTGTAGGTGAGGGAGACCTTATCGCGCTTGCGCGCGTCGATGGAGCGTTTGCGCAGCTCGAGACCTGTAGCGAGACGTTGCCCGTCGACGCGCAGGCTGCGTGAGAGCTCGCGCACCAGCGCGGCACGCTCGGTTTCGCGCGTTTTGCCGAGACGGGCGAGCGGGATGCGGATGTTGGCGACCTCGATCACGCGCGGGCCTTCGCGAAAGCCGCAGCGGCGGCCCCGGCGACCATGCCGGACTTCCATGCCCAGGTGAGGTTGTATCCTCCGCAGGGGCCGTCGATGTCGAGCACCTCGCCCGCTGCGAACAGCCCCGGCATGTCCCGCACCATGAGGGTCGCGGGATCGAACTGCGTCGTGAGCAGACCGCCTTGGCGAACCTGCGCGCGATCGGTCTGCGCCTTTCCGACAACCGTGCAGGAGACGCGCTTGACATCGCCCAGCACCTCGACGATCGCGGGGTCGATGACGCCGCGTGCGCTTCCCGCCGCTGCGACCATGCTCGAGAAGCTCTCCTCGTTCACGAGCGGAGCGAGGTCGAGCAGGAGCGTATCGCCCGGAAGCGAAAGGCGCGAGAAATTGAAGATGACGATGCCCGAGAGCCCGTAGCTGCGGAACAGCACCTCGCCGCGCTCCTGCGCAACTACCCGCTCGTCACGGAGGAGCGTCACGCGCGTGTCCGCTCGGCGACCGTCGAGCTGCTCGAAGGGAAGGCCCTCGCAGGCGAGGGGGCAGAGCGCAGGCGAGAAGGGCTCGGCGTCGATGCCCTCAGGAACGAACCCGTCGCGGCAGGCGAGCACGATCGATGCCGCCGCCAGCCTGCCCGTCCTCCCCGAGAAGAGCTCCGTGAACGTGACCGCCCCGGTGCGGATATCGGTGACTTCGCGGGCGCAGGCCATCGTCACGCCCGCCCGCTCAGCACGGGCGAGTAGGACCTCGCGCACCGAGGATGCCTGATCGCTCAAAGGATAGACGCGCGAATCGTCCTCGCTCTCGAATCCGGTTGCGAGCCCGCACGCATCGAAGAAGCCCAGCACGTCGTTGGCGGCGAAGCTTCCGGGACCGAGAACCTCCTCGGCGAAGGAGGGGTTGTTGTAGACGCCCGCGCGCACGTCGAGGTTCGTGAGGTTGCAGCGGCCGTTGCCCGTGGCGAGGATAGGCCGCCCGCAGGTGAGGTCGCGCTCGAGCACGACGGTCGAGGCGCCTGCCTCGGCAGCGCAGATGGCGGCGACGAGCCCCGCGGAGCCTCCACCGCAGACGCATACGTCGACAGCCTCGGGCAGCGCCGTCGCGGCGGCATCATCCAGCAGCTGCTCGCGCAGCTGCGCACGCGATGGCTTTCTCGGTCCTCTCGCCACCGTCAGTCGGTGCTGTTCGCGTCGTCGAAGAAGGCTGCGACGGTCTCGATCTTCAGCACGGCGTCGGGGAGCAGGTCCTCGGGCAGCGCGGTCTCGATGGCGCCGCAGTCGCACATCCTGGCGAAATCGCCCGTCATGGGCAGGCGTCCGAGGACGTCGATGCCGTAGAGCTCGGCGGTCTCGGCGAGCTTGCTCGGCCCGAAGGGCTCGATCCGCTTGCCGCAATCGGGGCACTCGACGTAGCTCATGTTCTCGACGATGCCGAAGACGGGGATGTCCATCATGGCCGCCATCTTGACAGCCTTGCCCACGACCATCTGGACGAGGTCCTGCGGCGTGGAGACGATGACGATGCCCTCGATGGGGAGGGACTGGAACACCGTGAGGGCGACGTCGCTCGTTCCCGGGGGCATGTCGATGAGCAGGAAGTCGAGATCGCCCCAGGCGCACTGGCTCCAGAACTGCTGGAGGGCGCCGGCCACGACTGGGCCGCGCCAGATCACCGGGTCGGTCTCGTTCTCGAGCACGAGGTTCGCGCTCATGATCTTGATGCCGCCGACGGTCTCGGAGGGCATGAGCAGGTTGTCCCATGCGGTGGCATGCACGCCCGAGAGGCCGAACATCTTGGGGATCGACGGACCGGTGAGGTCGGCGTCGAGGATGCCCACGCGGTAACCGCGGCGCTTGAGCTCGACGGCGAGCATGCCGCAGACGAGCGACTTGCCCACGCCGCCCTTGCCGGAGACCACGCCCACGACGTGCTGGACGTTTGATTTGGGGCTCTGCTCGAAGAACTGCGGGCCCTGGTCGGCCGCCTTCTCCTCGTGGCCTGACTTGCGCGACGCCTCGAATTCGCGGCGGATGGCTTCTTCCTCTTCGGGTGACAGGGGCATGGGGACCTCCTCGTTATGGATTGATGGACCGATTGTCCATTCTACTACCTTCCGGATGCTCGGCTGGCTCGACGCGGATCGAGCCGCACGCTCCGAGTGTGACGACGTTGGGTCGCGCCTGCGCGGGATCCTCGACGGGATGGTCTGCGCGGAAGTGCGCGCCGCGGCTCTCGGTACGCGCCCGCATCGCCGAGACGAGAGCACGTGCGGAAAGCACGCGCTGGCGCTGGAGCAGGGTCATGGCCGTCTCATTCTGGCTGCCCGGCTCGGTGCGCTCGAGACGGGAGGCGAGGTCGGCGATGGCGCGCTCCGCTTGGGCGAGCCCCTCCTCGGTCCGGATGACCAGGGCGTGCGCGTCGAGGACGGAGCCCAGCTCCGAGCCTACGGCCTCGAGCTCGGAGGCCTTGGCAAGCTCGATGTCGACCTCGACCGGCACGTTCACCTCGCCGAGAGCATGGATGGCGGCGTAATGGCCCGTCTTCCATCCGAAGACGAGCGCGTTCGCGCTGGCGAGACCGCCGATGCGATCGGCGCCATGCATGCCTCCTGTGCATTCGCCCGCCGCGAAGAGCCCGGGAAGCGCGCACGAGCCGTTCGTTCCGATGACGATGCCGCCGTTGCTCGCATGCGCCGAATGGAACAGCTCGACGGGATCCTCGATGCAAAGGCCCGTGGCGTCCTCATACCAGCTCCGATATGTGCCGATGAACTCGGGTACGGGGTCGGGCAGGCGGTCCACCCGCACGGTGACGGAGGACTCCGCCCGTGCGATGGCGAGGTCGACCTCGCGCGACGGGAGGCGCGACGTGAAGGGTCCGTAGGTCGAGCGCTGGTCGAGCAGCTCGTCGGCGGCGTCGACCGACAGATCGGAGAAGCGGAAGCACTTCTCGTTGAAGACGACGGGTCCCCTGGGTGTGACGATGGTGGGCATGAGCTGCAGGAACTCGATGTTCACGAGCTTCTCGCCGTGTGCGAGCGCAACCGCCTGCGCGCTGCCGAGGCAGTCGCTTCCGCAAAGACGCCTGCGAAAGAGTCCGCCCATGCCTCCCGTCGCGAGCACGACCGCTCGTGCGCTCACGGCGACGAAGGACGAGCTGCGGGTGTCGAAGAGCACAGCGCCTGCAAGCTGCGAGGGTATGCCGCTCGCCTCTCCCACGCGCCCTTGGGCGTATTCGATGAGATCGATGAGCAGGTGGTGGGGGAGCAGGGAGATGTTGAAGCGATCGAGCGCCCGCGCGAGGACGAGCTCGAGCGATGCGTGCTCGAGGCCGCGCCAGAGCCGGTGCATGCGGTCGAAGCAGGGGATGTACTCGCGCTCGGCAGCCGCTTCGGGTGTGCGCAGGCAGACCCCGCGCTCCTCGAGGTCGTGGAGGCGATGGCGGATTCCGCCCACGAGCTCGCCCACGAGCTCTTCGTCGGCCATGCCGCGTCCGACGTCCAGGATGGACCGCACGAGGTCGGCGTCGTCCTCGCGGTCATTCGCCGCGATGCATCCCAGACCCCACGTGCCCCCGAAGAAGCTCGAGCCTGAGAAGGTCGGTCCCGCGCTCGCGAGGATGACGCGCAGGCCGACGCGCGACGCTTCGAGTGCGGCCGTGCACCCTGCGAGGCCGGAGCCCACCACGAGCACATCGCATGAGATTTCCGAGCTGAGCTTCACGATGCCGTCTCCCCTCCGTTCCCCAATCATAGCCGACCGACCCTGTATACTGGGGGCAGCCCGCAAAGAGAGGAGTCCTCATGATCACCGCAGCTCTTTCCGATCGCTTCCAGAACGACATCGCCGGCGAGCGCTTCGCCAAGGCCTTCGCCTGGCTCGCCTCGACCGACCTCGCGGCGCTCGAGCCCGGCCGCAACGAGATCGATGGGGACGACATCTTCGCCAACGTCATGGCGATCACTTCCAGCGCTGCCAGCGAGAAGAACTACGAGGCCCATCGCGCCTACGCCGACATCCACTGTGTCATCGCGGGAGAGGAGCGCATCGGCATCGCACCGGTCGCGGCGTGCGAGGCTCTGCAGGACTTCGACGAGGCGGGAGACTTCAGCCTCTACACCTATCCCGATGAGGATGCCACCTGGGTCGTGCTGCGTCCCGGCGATTTCTGCGTGACGCCTCCCGCCGACGCCCATAAACCCGCCTGCTGCGGTCCCGCCGGTCCTGCGGAGCTCCGCAAGGTCTGCGTGAAGGTGCGCATATAGCCATGGAGCGGCTGGGGCGCTCCAAGCGCATCTGCCTCATCGCGGGAGACGACCCCGGGTACCTGCTCATCCAGCCGATGGACGAGCGCGATGTCGCCGGCTTCGAGCATGAGGCCGAGCTCATCGCGTCGCGCACGCATGAGCCGTTCGCGCTTGCCGGGCTGGTCGTCGAGGATTGGAATCGCGACCTCTCTCCCTGGGAGGCTCCGCCCGTGTTCGGAAATGAGCCGTTCGGCAACGGTGCCGCGGCGACGCTCGCCTACATCGAGGGGCAGCTCGTCCCGCTCGCCCTCGAGCGCTGCGGGCTTCCCTCGGACGCGCCGGTCATCCTCGGGGGATACTCGCTCGCAGGGCTCTTCGCGCTCTGGAGCGGCTACCGCACGGACGCCTTCGCCGCTATCGCTGCCGTATCGCCGTCGGTGTGGTTTCCGGGATGGATCGGCTTCGCCGAGAGCCACGACCCGCTCGCGCAGTGCATCTACCTCTCGCTCGGCGACCGCGAGGAGAAGGCCAAGAATCCCGTCATGGCGCAGGTGGGGGATTGCATCCGCCGTCAGAACGTCCTGCTCGAAGATCGGGGCGTCGACACCGAGCTCGCGTGGAACCGCGGCAACCACTTCGCCGATCCCGAGGAGAGGCTCGCCAAGGGCTTCGCCTGGTGCCTGGGCTCGTGATGGCGTCCCGCTGAAAGCAAACATATGTTCTATAGATGGAGAGCACTGCCGCGTACGCGGAGCGGCTCTTCTCAGCTAAACTAGAGAGTTGGCGAAAAGCACGTTCCGTAAACGAGGGGAGAAGCGCTCCATGGCTTCGGAATCCATCGTCATCCGCGGTGCGCGCGAGCACAACCTCGCGGACATCGACGTCGACATCCCGCGCGACAAGCTCGTCGTGATCACGGGCCTCTCGGGCTCGGGCAAGTCGAGCCTCGCGTTCGACACCATCTACGCCGAGGGCCAGCGCCGCTACGTCGAGAGCCTCTCGGCATACGCGCGCATGTTCCTGGGCCAGATGGACAAGCCCGACCTCGACTCGATCGACGGCCTGTCGCCCGCGGTCTCCATCGACCAGAAGACCACGAGCAAGAACCCGCGCTCCACGGTGGGCACGGTCACCGAGATCTACGACTACCTGCGTCTGCTGTTCGCGCGCATCGGCATCCCTCACTGCCCCGAGTGCGGCCGCGTGATCGAGCGCCAGACCACCGACCAGGTGGCCGACAAGGTCCTCGCCCATGCCGACGGCCGCCGCGCCCTCGTGCTCGCGCCCGTGGTGCTCGGCCGCAAGGGCGAGTACACCAAGCTCTTCGAGGACCTGCGCCGCGAGGGATTCTCGCGCGTGCGCATCGACGGGGAGGTGCGCGAGCTCGACGGCACCGAGATCCGCCTCGAGAAGCAGATCAAGCACACGGTCGAGGTCGTGGTCGACCGCATCGTCATCCGCGAGACCTCGCTCGGCCGCATCGCCGAGGCCGTCGAGCAGGCCACCAAGCTCGCGCAGGGCAAGGTGGGCTTCTGGCTGCTCCCGGGCAAGGATGCCGAGCGCGAACCCGGCGAGCTCCTGCAGTACTCGCTTGCGCTGGCCTGCCCCGAGCACGGCCACTCCATGGACGACCTGCAGCCCCGCGACTTCTCGTTCAACGCCCCCTACGGCGCCTGCCCCGACTGCGACGGCCTGGGCACGCGCCGCATCGTCGATGCCGCCGCCCTCATCGAGGACCCGTCGCTCTCGGTCTCCGAAGGCGTCTTCGGCGGCCTCTTCGAGCGGTCGAACTACTACCCGCAGGTGTTCGCGGCGGTCTGCCGCCACATGGGCGTCTCGCCCGACACGCCGTGGAAGGACCTGCCCGCCGCGGCGCAGGAGGCCCTGCTGAACGGCCTCGGCTCCACGAAGGTCCGCGTCGACTACGTCACGCGCGACGGCCGCAACACGCACTGGTTCACCACGTTCAGCGGCGTGCGCTCCACGCTCTTCGACAAGTACCAGGAGACCACCTCCGATACCATGCGCACCACCCTCGAGCGGTATATCCGCGAGGTGCCGTGCCCGACCTGCCGCGGCGCGCGTCTGAAGCCCGAGATCCTCGCTGTCACCGTGGGCGGCAAGTCCATCCGCGAGGTCTGCGACTTCTCCTGCCGCGATGCCCTCGACTTCTTCGAGAACCTCGAGCTCAACGAGCGCGAGCAGGCCATCGGCCGCGCTATCGTGAAGGAGATCCTCGCGCGCCTGCGCTTCATGGTCAACGTCGGCCTCGACTACCTCACGCTCTCCCGCGCGGCGGCGACGCTGTCCGGCGGAGAGGCGCAGCGCATACGCCTCGCAACCCAGATCGGCGCCGGCCTCATGGGCGTGCTCTACATCCTCGACGAGCCCTCCATCGGCCTCCACCAGCGCGACAACAACCGCCTCATCGAGACGCTCAAGCGCCTGCGCGACCTCGGCAACACCGTGATTGTCGTCGAGCACGACGAGGACACCATCCGCGCAGCGGACTGGGTCATCGACATGGGCCCCGGCGCCGGCGAGCTCGGCGGCCGCGTCGTGGCAGAGGGCGCGCCTAAGGTGATCGAGGCGAACCCCGCGTCGCTCACGGGCGCCTACCTCACGGGGCAGAAGATGGTCCCCGTGCCCGACCAGCGCCGCAAGCCGCGCCGCGGCAAGCTCAAGCTCACCGGCGCCTCCGCCAACAACCTCAAGGACATCGACGTGGCTATCGAGCTCGGCACGTTCACCGTGGTCACGGGCGTCTCGGGCTCGGGCAAGTCGAGCCTCGTCACCGATACGCTCGCGCCGGCGCTCACCAACGCCATCCACCGCTCGAAGCGTATGGTCGGTCCGTACCGCAAGCTCGAGGGCATCGACCGCATCGACAAGGTCATCGACATCGACCAGAGCCCCATCGGCCGCACGCCGCGCTCCAACCCGGCCACCTACATCGGCCTGTGGGACGATCTGCGCGCCCTCTACGCATCCACGCCCGAGAGCCGTGCGCGCGGCTACAGCCCCGGCCGGTTCTCGTTCAACGTGCCCGGCGGCCGCTGCGAGGCATGCAAGGGCGACGGCCAGATCAAGATCGAGATGAACTTCCTGCCCGACGTCTACGTGCCCTGCGAGGTCTGCCACGGCAAGCGCTACAACCGCGAGACGCTCGAGGTCACCTACCATGGCAAGTCCATCTCGGACGTGCTCGACATGACCGTGACCGAGGCGCTGTCCTTCTTCGCCAACATCCCGCGCATCAAGAACAAGCTCAAGACCCTCTACGACGTGGGCCTCGGCTACATCCACCTCGGACAGCCCGCCACCACGCTCTCCGGCGGCGAGGCGCAGCGCGTCAAGCTCGCCAAGGAGCTGCACCGCCAGCAGACGGGCAAGACCTTCTACATTCTCGACGAGCCCACCACGGGCCTGCACTTCGAGGACGTGCGCCAGCTCATCGAGGTGCTCCAGCGCCTCGTCGACGCGGGCAACACCGTGCTCGTGATCGAGCACAACCTCGACGTCGTCAAGGTGGCGGACCGCATCCTCGATCTCGGCCCCGAGGGCGGCGACGGCGGCGGCCAGGTGGTCGCCTACGGCACACCCGAGGAGGTCGCCGCCAACCCTGCGAGCTACACGGGCGCCTTCCTCGCGCCGATCCTCGAGCGCGACCATGCCCGCATGGCCGGGAAGGACGCGTAGGCGATGGCACGTTCCGCGCGCATCGACAAGACGAACGCCCTGCGCGAGCTCGACAGCGCGGGCATCGCTTACGCCGTCGAGACCTACGAGGCGGACGACGGCATGCCCGGACGCGACTACGGTGTCCATGTCGCTGAGCTGCTCGGGCATGACCCCGAGAGCTCCTTCAAGACGCTCGTCACGGTCACGCCGTCGGGCGGGCACGTGGTCTGCTGCATCCCCTCCGCATCCGAGCTCGACCTCAAGAAGGCGGCTGCGGCGGCGGGGGAGAAGAGCCTCTCGATGATGCACGTCCGCGATCTCGAGGCGACGACGGGCTACGTGCGCGGCGGCGTGTCGCCCATCGGCATGAGGAAGCGCTTCCCCACAATCATCGACGAGACCGCGCAGCTCTTCGACGAGATAGGGATTTCGGGTGGCAGGCGGGGGTTGTCGCTCCGCCTCGCGCCGGATGACGTAGTATCGTTCCTAGGCGCAACGCTGGCCGATATCTGCCGCGAGGAGGTGTAGATGGCCGAGGAGCATACGGGCACGACGCCCGAGGAGACGGACGTGCAGGTCCGTGAGGAGCAGGTAGCCTCCGTGGGCAGGTCCGCCATGCTCATGAGCGCGCTCGTCATCGTGAGCCGCATCACCGGGTTCGTCCGCACCTGGGCGCAGGCATTCGCGCTGGGCGCCACGGTGCTCGCCAGCTGCTACGCCGTCGCCAACAACCTCCCCACCCAGATCTACGAGATCGTCACCGCGGGCATGCTCGTCACGGCATTCCTGCCCGTGTACATGTCGGTCAAGAAGCGGCTGGGCACCGACGCCGCGTCCGACTACGTTTCCAACCTGACGTCGATCGTGCTCGTCATCACCCTGGCGGTCACGCTGCTCTCCATCGCCTTCGCGGCGCAGATCGTCTGGACGCAGTCCTTCTCGGCAGCCGAGGAGTTCGATGCCAGCCTAGCCGTCTGGTTCTTCCGCTTCTTCGCCATCGAGATCGTCCTCTACGCGCTCTCGACCATCTTCTCCGGCGTCGTGAACGCCGAGCGCGACTACCTGTGGTCGTCGCTCGCCCCCATCTTCTACAACCTGTGCACCATCGCGTCGTTTCTGATCTACGCCGTTCTGGCCGACACCAACCCCGTCCTCGGCCTGGTCATCCTCGGCATCGGCAACCCCCTGGGCGTGTTCATGCAGATGGCGCTCCAGATCCCCTCGATGTACCGCCACGGCGTCCGCCTGCGGTTCCGCATCGACCTGAAGGATCCCGCCCTCAAGGATACGCTCAAGATCGGCGTGCCCTCCATCGTAATCCTCATCACCTCGTTCGTGACGGCGTCCATCCAGGTCAACGCCGCGCTGGGGTTCACGGCCGTCGGCGCCGCCGTGGCAGACTACGCGCATCCCTGGTACACGCTGCCCTATGCCGTGCTCTGCGTGCCCATCATGACCACGCTGTTCACCGAGCTCTCGGACGAGTTCGCCCAGGGCAGGATCGACGCGTTCTGCTCCACGGTGTCGCTGGGCGCCTCGCAGATCCTGTTTTTCCTCATCCCCTTCGCGCTCTACCTCATGGTGTTCTCGACGCCGCTCATCTCCGTCTTCGGCACGCGCTTCTCGAGCGAGGCGATCGCGCTCGCGGCGGTGTACCTGATGGGCCGCGCCCCGTCGCTTCCCGTCTACGGCGTGGGCATGTACCTGCAGAAGGTCTTCTCGTCCACCCGCAAGATGGAGCTCTTCGCGTTCGCCAACGTGCTCGGCTCCGCGCTCCAGGTCGTGCTGCTGCTGTTCGTGGCGCCCCACATCGGCCTCTGGTTCGTGCCCTTCACCTCGTTCATCTTCTTCGCGTTCTTCGACGCCTTCATGTTCCTCAGCCTGAAACGGGACTACCCCCAGATCGCGCTCAGGCCGCTCGCCGTGGGAATACTGCGCTCGCTCGCGCTCGGCCTCGCCGGCTCTGCCGTGGGTTGGACCATCCTGCACTTCGCAACGCCCTTCTTCACCGCTCATTTCTCGATCGTCATCAGCTCCGTTCTGCTCTGCGTGGTCGCGGGCATCCCGTCGGTCATCGCGACCTACGGCCTCGCGCTCGCGCTCAAGGTTCCCGAGGCGGACGTCGTCTCGGTTCTCATGAACCGCCTCCTCAAGCGGGGCTAGGGAGGAGATCCCATGCATGTCATCTCGCTCACGTTCCCCGAATTCGAGGCGCTCGCGGAGAAGCTCGGCATCGAGCTGCCCGTCGAGCAGACCGAGGCGTGGGCGTGTTTCGAGTCCACGGCGGAGGGCCGCACCCCCTGGGGGTCGGTCGCCATCGCCGAGGGGGAGCAGGTCATCGCGCTCGCCGCGTTCATGGACTACCAGACGCACGGCTACCACTACCTGCGCGCGCATCACGCTCCCGTGTGGGCGGTCGAGCGCACGGACGCGCTCGAGCGCGAGGTGCTCGAGTCCCTCGTGTCCTTCATCCGCGCCCGCGACCGGCGCATCGTTTTCGTGCGCTTCAACATCGGCACGCCCCATGCGGGTCTCGTCGAGGAGGTCCTCTCCACGGTGCCCTACGACGAGACGGTCATGATCGACCTCGCCGGCACCCCCGACGACATCCTCGCCCACATGAGGTCCCGTGGCCGCCGCGACGTGCGCAAGTCGCTGCGCGAGAGCCCCGCCGTCTACGCCGACGAGACCGAGGCGGCACGCGCCTGCTTCGACGATTTCTACCAGCTCATGGTTGAGACGGGCGCGCGCGACGGCTTCTCACCCGCGCCGCAGTCCGATTACGAGAACATGATGCGCGAGCTGGGAGATAAGCGGTGCCGCGTCTTCGGCGGCCGCATCGACGGGCGGCTCGTGAACTGGGACATGGTCGTCATCGCGGGCTCGCGCGCGGGCCGCTACTACGGCGCCTCCGCGACCGATGCGCCCAAGCGCAGCCTCCTCACCGACGGCCTCATCTACTTCGAGAGCTGCGCGCTGGCCGACCGCGGCTGCACCTCCTTCGACCAGATGGGCGTGGGCTCCGATGCCTATCCGGGCCTCTCGTCGCTCAACACGTTCAAGTGCAAGTTCGCCGAGCAGACCACCCACGTGGCCCCCGACCGCGACCTCGTGGTGAAGCCCGCCATCTACCGCGCCCTCCAGGGTGCCAAGGACCTGCGTGCCAAGGTCCGCGACCTGCGCGCAGCCTCCGCCGCCCCCGAGCCCGCCGCACCGCGCGAGGACATCGTTCCCGTGCTGCTCGGCGGCGACCTCTCCATCTACGCGCTCGGGCGCCAGTTCCATGAGGCGTTCGGTGTGAAGTCCATCGCGCTCCACCTCGCTTTCATCGCCGCCATCGAGCGCTCGTCCATCTTCACCTGCCGCACGGTCTCCTCGACCGACGATGACGCCATAGCCTCCGAGCTCGCCGCCATCGCGGGCGCGCATCCCACGCAGCGCGTCATCGTCATGGCCAACACCGATCCCCAGATCGCGCAGCTCATCCGCATCCGCGAGGGCCTGCCCGGAAACGTCATCCTCCCGATCCCCTCAGCCGAGGCCTTCGCATCCGTTTCCGACAAGATCGCGTTCGGCGATATCGCCCGGGCGCGCGGCCTGCGCGTTCCCGAGACCCAGGTGATCGACCTTGCGGGAACCGGGCGCATCCTCTCGGAGATCCCGTTCCCGCTCATCGCGAAGCCCGCCCGCTCATCCTCCTTCATGCCCCTCTACGAGCAGGGCTTCAAGAAGGTCTACGCCCTCGACGGCCAGGACGAGCTCGACATGCTCGTGGCCAAGCTGCGCGCTGCCGGCTACGGCGACCCCTTCATCCTGCAGGAGCGCATCCTGGGCGACGATACCTTCATGGGCGCCATCACCTGCTACATGGACGGGAAGGGCAAGCTCAGGCTCTGGAGCGGTGCGCAGGCGCTGCTCGAGGACCATGCGCCCACCATGCGCGGCAACTCGGTCGCCATGATGACGCGTCCGATGGATGAGCTGCGCGCGCCCGTCGAGGAGATGCTGCGCGGCATCGGCTACGCGGGCTTCGTCGAGATCGACGTCAAGCGCGACCCCAAGACGGGGGAGCACGTCTTCTTCGAGATCAACCCCCGCATCGGACGCAACTCCTATATCAGCGTCTGCGGCGGCGTGAACCCCATCCGCGTGATGGTGGAGGACCTCGTCGACGGCAAGCCCGCCCGCCTGCTCACCGCCGATGAACCCGCGCTCTACACGCTCATCCCGCTGGGCCTGCTCTACCGCTACATCACCGATCCCGAGCTGCTCGCCGAGGTCAAGGGTCTCGTTTCAGAAAGGCGCATCTTCGATCCCCAGCACTACGCGGCGGAGACCGACCCCGTGCGCGAGGCGCTCGTGCGCGCCACCGAGCTCAACCAGGTCCGCAAGTTCGCACGCTACTATCCCAAGCCCACCGAGAGCTCGTTCTAGGCCATGTCCGACGACGTGCTGGCAGAGAGGCTCCGCGCGCTCGCGGCAGAGGTTTCCCAGGTTCCCCAGGAGCCGGGCTGCTACCTGTGGAAGGATGCGTCGGGCACGGTCATCTACGTCGGCAAGGCCAAGAACCTGCGCGCCCGCATGCGCCAGTACGTCACGCTCTCCGACGAGCGCGCCAAGATCCCGCTCATGATGGATGCCGTCCGCTCGTTCGACTACGTCGTGGTCGAGAGCGAGCACGAGGCGCTCCTGCTCGAGCGCAACCTCATCGCCCAGCACCATCCCTACTACAACGTCGACCTCAAGGACGATAAGAGCTATCCGTTCATCGCCATCACCGAGGGCGACGTCTTCCCCTGCATCAAGTACACCCGCGAGCACCATCGCAAGGGCACGCGCTACTTCGGGCCCTACACCGATGCGCGCGCCGCGAAGGAGACCATCGAGACGCTCCGCAAGGTGGTGCCGGTCTGCATCGGCACCTGTGCGGAGTGGCGCCGCGCCACCCGTCTGCTCGAGAAGCATCCCGAGGACGCCGCCGTGGCCAACCTCGTCCTCGCGGGGAAGGGGAGGCCCTGCTTCGACTTCCACGTGGGCAAGGGCCCCGGCGTCTGCGTCGGCGCGATCGGAACCGTCGAGTACGCGCGCAACATCGCCCAGGTCGAGCGTTTCCTGCGCGGCGAGCGCGCGGGAATCGTCGCCGAGGTGACCGACCAGATGCACGAGGCGGCCGCCGACCTCGATTTCGAGCGGGCGGCCCGGCTCAAGGCGCGCCTCGACGCCATCGAGGCGCTCGAGGACCGGCAGGAGGTGGACTTCTCCTCGGCGGTGAGCCTCGATGCGATCGGCTTCTACCGCGAGGAGACCATCAGCTGCGCCTGCGTCTTCGTCGTGCGCGAGGGCATCACCGTGCGCACGGTCGAGTTCATCCTCGACAAGGGCCTCGACGTGGGCGAGGATGAGCTCGTCGAGGGGTTCGTCAAGCGCTACTACGACCAGACGGAGGACATCCCCGCCGAGGTCGACCTGCCGATGGCGCTCTCCGACGCCGAGCTCATCGAGGGGTGGCTCTCCGAGCGGCGCAGCCGTTCGGTGCGCCTGCATGTCCCGCAGCGCGGCACCAAGAAGAGCCTCCTCGAGAAGGCCTCGTCCAACGCGCGGCACGCCCTCATGCGCTACATGGTGCGCACGGGATATGCCGACGACCGCACCAACCAGGCGCTGCGCGAGCTCGAGAGCGCGCTTGCGCTCGACGCGCCGCCGCTGCGCATCGAGTGCTTCGACATCTCGACGCTCCACGGGAGCTTCACCGTGGCGAGCATGGTCGTCTTCACCGACGGCCGTCCCGACAAGGGCCAGTACCGTCGCTTCAAGGTCCGCGCAGAGCTCGACGAGGCCAACGACTTCCTGTCGATGTCCGAGGTGCTGGGCAGGCGCTACGCCCCCGAGCGGATGGCCGACGAGCGCTTCGGCTCCCGTCCCGACCTGCTCGTGGTCGACGGCGGCAAGCCCCAGCTCACGGCGGCGATGAACCAGCTCGCCGAGCTCGGCCTCGACATCCCGGTCTGCGGACTCGCCAAGTCCGACGAGGAGGTCTTCGTTCCCTGGGACGACACCCCCATCGTGCTCCCGAGCGGCTCCGCGTCCCTCTACCTCATCAAGCAGGTGCGCGACGAGAGCCACCGCTTCGCCATCACGTTCCACCGCCAGCTGCGCGACAAGGCGATGACCGCTTCGATTCTCGACGAGATCGAGGGCGTGGGTCCCAAGCGCAAGAAGGCGCTCATGAAGTCGTTCGGTTCCATGAAGCGCCTCAAGGCTGCGAGCGTCGACGAGATCGCCGCCGTCGACGGCATCCCAGCGGCCGTGGCGGCAGAGATCTTCGCGGGCATCCATGCGTTTGAACGATGATGGGGTGCCGTCTCAAATCGTCTTCGCATAGAACGATCTGCGGAATGCATAACACTTAAACGGAAAACGGCTTATCTAGCCATTTCCAGAAGTCTTGTCAAATTCGAAATCGGCCTGTACCGTGCGCGAACGCAAACAGGCCGCCTATCGGAGAGGTGTTCAAAACCCCTGCATTGTGTAATAATCTTGTAACAGTGTATGGCTGCAACGGGAGTAGCCAATAAGGAAGGAAGAGAGAGGCACAACATGAACGAAAAGCTTACTCGTCGTGCGTTCCTGGGTGTGGCCGGCAGCGCCGCACTCACCCTCGCCGCCTGCGGCGGCAATGGCGGCGGCGCACCCGCGCCTGAGGGCGGCAGCGAGGGCGGCGAGCCCGAGCCCGAGCCCTCCGCCGAGCCCACCACCGGCGGCGCGACCCTCACCGTGGGCTCTGCCTACGGCCCCAGCTCGTTCGACCCCGCGAACTGCTCCTCGGCGTTCTGCTTCAGCGCCAACATGAACGTCATGGAGGGCATCTACACCACCAACCTTCACGATTACAGCATCTCCGATGGCGTCTGCGTCGGCGACCCCGTCTGGATCGACGACACCCACGCCGAGATCACCATGCGCGATGGCGCCGCATTCTCCGATGGCACCCCCATCACCGCCGAGGACATCGTCTTCTCGTTCGGTCGCGCCACCGCTGAGGGCGGCCTCTACGTCTCCTTCCTCACCCCGATCGCCGGCATCGAGAAGAAGGACGACAAGACCCTCACCGTCGAGGTCACCATCCCGCAGTTCTCCCTGCTCAAGGATCGTCTGGCCATCGTCAAGATCATGCCCCAGACCCTGAGCCCCGAGGATGCCGCCGCCAAGCCCGTCGGCTCTGGCCCATGGATGTACACCGAGGTCTCCGACACCTACGTCGTCCTCGAGCCCAACCCCTACTACAACGGTGCCCATCCCGCGCAGGATGCCCAGCTCCGCATCGACTCCATGACCGACCCCACCGCCCGCGTCACGGCTCAGCAGGAGGGCTCCACGCTCATCTCCGAGTCTGTTCCGCCCGATAGCATCGCCCAGCTCGAGGGCGTCGGCTGCAAGGTCGACCAGATCCAGGGCTTCGGCACCCGCTTCATCATGTTCAACGTCAAGAAGGCCCCGTGGGACAAGAAGGAGAACCGCCAGGCCGTCATGTATGCCCTCAACACCGACAACATGATCCAGAACGCCTTCTCCGGCCTCGCCGGCAAGCCCGACTGCTACCTGCCCGGCTCCTTCACCAACCACCACACCGCCTCGACCGTCTACACCTATGACGTCGCCAAGGCCAAGGAGCTCGGCACCGGCATCACCGAGACCATCGAGCTCCGCACCACCGACAACGCGCAGGTCGTCTCCATGGGCACCCAGGCCCAGCAGGACCTCCAGGATGCCTTCGGTGTCACCGTCAACCTGACCTCCGACCAGTCCCCGGCCACCTACGCGGCCATCGACCAGGCCGACGACTCCTGGGACATCCTCATCGCCCCGGGCGATCCGTCCTGCTTCGGCGGCGACCCCGACCTGCTCCTCAACTGGTGGTTCGGCGACAACGTGTGGATGAAGACCCGCTGCGCATGGAACTCCTCCGATGAGTGGAAGCAGGTCAACGGCCTCATGGCCGACGCCCTCACCAAGACCGGTGCCGAGCAGCAGGACTGCTGGAACCAGGTCTTCGACATCATCGCCGAGCAGTGCGTCCTGTACCCGGTCCTCCAGGTCATCACCCCCACGGCGTCCTGGATGGACAACGCCAGCCCCGCCGGCCAGAAGGTCACCTCCAACTTCACCGGCATCGGCACCACCGGCGTCGACCTCACCGACGTTGCCACCGTCAACGGCTAATCACAGGGTTTCCTCAGCGCATAGCTGCTGAGATGTGATTGCGGGAGGCTCGGCCGACACTATCGTCCGAGCCTCCCTTTTAAAATGGCACTTTCGTTTCTGTCGGGTCCGAAAAGTTAGGGGGAACGCGTGAACAATCTCTTGCGCCTCATCGGACGACGTCTCATCGCGTTGCCGATCATGGCTTTAGGCGTGAGCTTCCTGATCTTCTTCCTGATGTCGTTTTCGCCCATCGATCCCGCCTACAAGGCGATCGGCGAGTCTGCGACTCCTGAGCAGATCCAGAGGTATCACGAGGAATATGGTCTTGATGATCCTTGGCCCGTGCGCTATGTGCGCTATATGGGCGACCTGCTCCACGGTGAGCTCGGCACCTACAGCGCCCAGCGCCGTCCCGTTGCCGACCGCATCACCACCGCTCTGCCTGTCACCATGCAGCTCACCTTCTTCGGACTCCTGCTGGGGACGATCGTCTCGTTCACCCTGGGCATCCTCGCCGCTCTCTACCGAGATGGCTGGCCCGATCAGGTGATACGAATACTCTCCATCGCCGGACTCGCGACGCCGTCGTTCTGGCTCGCGGTCCTGCTCATCCTCATCTTCTCGTCCTACCTCCACGTGCTCCCGGCCTCCGGCCCGCTGCCCAACCCCGCCACCGATTTCGGCGGCTATCTCGCGCGTATGATCATGCCCGCCATCTCGCTCGCCGTTCCCCTGACGGGCCAGATGACGCGTATCGTCCGCACGGCCATGGTCGAGGAGCTCGATAAGGACTACGTGCGCACGGCGAAGGGCTCCGGCCTTCCCAAGGGCGTCATCATCGCCAAGAACGTGCTGCGCAACGCCCTCATCACCCCCGTCACCACGCTCGGCATGAAGATCGGCTACCTCATGGGCGGCGCCGTCGTCATCGAGGTCATCTTCAACCTGCCCGGCATGGGCATGGCGATTCTGGACGGCGTGTCCGGCAACGAGCCGATGCTCGTCATGGGCGTCGTCATCGTGGTCGCCCTGTCCTTCATCATCATCAACATCGTGGTCGACATGCTCTACCTGCTCATCAACCCCAGGATTAGGAGCGTGTAGCCATGGCAACCAGAAAAGAAAACGCTGAGAAGCTCGAGGCTATGGCCACCAAGAAGCCCAGGCTCTCGGGTCTCAAGAATATGAAGACCTCCTCCAAGATCGCCCTCGTGATCCTGGTGGTCGTGGTCCTGCTCGCCGTCCTGGCTTCCGTCATCGCGCCGTACGACCCGTACTCCATCGGCATGGCCCGCCAGGCTCCCGATGCGGCGCACCTCTTCGGTACCGACGATAAGGGCCGCGACATCCTGTCCCGCATCCTCTACGGCGGCCGCATCTCCCTCGTGATCGGTTTCGGCGCCGTGGCGTTCGCGCTCGTGACCGGCTCCATCATCGGTGCCGCAGCGGCCGTCACCCGCAAGGCCATCTCCGAGGTCATCATGCGCATCCTCGACGTCATCATGTCCGTCCCGGGCATCGCGCTGGCGGCCGTTCTCGTCACGATCCTCGGCAAATCGGTCCCGGCGATCATCTTCGCCATCGGCTTCATGTACATGCCGCAGATCGCGCGCATCGTACGCGCCAACATCGTCTCCGAGTACGGCGAGGACTACGTCCGCGCGGTCATCGTCTCCGGCGCCCGCGCCCCGTGGATCCTCATGAAGCACGTGCTGCGCAACTGCGCCGCCCCGATCCTCGTCTTCACCGTGACCCTCGTGGCAGACGCCATCATCTTCGAGGCGTCCCTCACGTTCCTCTCCGCAGGCATCGCCGAGCCCACGCCCACCTGGGGCAACATCCTCGCCGACGCCCGCAACGGCGTCCTCGCGGGCCGCTGGTGGCAGGCGCTCTTCCCGGGCATCATGATCATGATGACCTGCCTCGCGCTCAACATCCTCTCCGAGGGCATCACCGACGCCATGGCGTCCGCCCCCTCCGCCCCCGTCAGCGCCGTCAACTCCGAGAGCCGCCGCGCTGCCGACCTGCTCGTGGCCGACCCCGTGCGCGCCTACGCCGTCCAGGCGGAGACGCTGGGCGAGCGCCTCAGCGCCCTGCGCAAGGTGGAGCTCGCGCGCACCGACCGCCGTATGCCCGATTACGATGTGGAGCCGCTGCTGCAGGTCAAGAACCTGTGCATCGCCTTCCCCAACCATGGCGACGTCAACGTGGTCGAGAACGTCAGCTTCGACGTCCGTCCCGGCCAGTGCATGGCGCTCGTGGGCGAGTCTGGCTGCGGCAAGTCCATCACCACCAAGGTCATCATGAACCTCACGGCCCCCGGCGAGCGCATCACGGGCGAGGTCCTCTACAAGGGCCAGGACCTGCTGAAGCTCACCGAGGAGCAGCATCGCCAGCTGCTCGGCCGCGAGATCGCGATGGTCTACCAGGACTCCCTCTCCGCGCTCAACCCCTCGATGCTCATCTCCGCGCAGATGAAGCAGCTCACGAGCCGCGGCGGCACCCGCAGCGCCGAGGAGCTCCTCGAGCTCGTCGGCCTCGACCCCAAGCGCACGCTCGAGTCCTATCCGCACGAGCTTTCCGGCGGCCAGTGCCAGCGCGTCGTCATCGCCATGGCGCTGACGCGCGACCCGTCGCTGGTCATCTGCGACGAGCCCACCACGGCGCTCGACGTGACCGTCCAGAAGCAGGTCATCAAGCTTCTGAACGACCTGCAGAAGAAGCTCGGCTTCGCCATGATCTTCGTGTCCCACGACCTGGCGCTCGTCGCCGAGGTCGCCTCCGAGATCACGGTCATGTACGCCGGCCAGATCGTCGAGAGCGCCCCCACCAAGGAGCTCCTCACCGATCCGCGCCACGAGTACACCCAGGGCCTGCTCGGCTCGGTCCTCTCCATCGAGGCGCACGACGGCAAGCGCCTGCACCAGGTGCCCGGCTCCGTCCCGAGCCCCGCGGACTTCCCCAAGGGCGACCGCTTCGCACCGCGCTCGAGCCACCCCACGGTCGGCCTCGACGTCAAGCCGGTCCGCAAGCTCGTCGCCGGCACGAAGGACCACTACATCTACGAGCTGCCCGATGACTACCTGGCCGCCAACGGGCTCACGTCCCGTGCTGGCTACGATGATCCGGGCGCCGTCGACGCCGTGAACGAGATCGTCACCGAGGCGCTCTCGAGTGCGACCGACATCATCCGCGACTCGATGGAGAAGGTCACCGGCGGTCCCGTCGATGCCTCCGCCGTGCTCGAGGAGATCAAGTCGCTTGCAGAAGGCATGACCTCGGAAGGAGGCGATGAGTAATGGCCGAGACCACGCCCATCATCTTCCTCGACGACATCTCCGTCATCTTCCGCACCCGTACCGGCTCGATCTTCCATCCCAACCTGGTCACGGCCGTGAACCATCTCACCCTGAAGCTCATGCCGGGCGAGACGATCGGCATCGTGGGCGAGTCGGGCTGCGGCAAGTCGACGACCGCCAACGTCATGTGCGGCCTGCAGAGCCCCACCGAGGGCAAGGTCTTCTTCAAGGGCGAGGACGTCACCAAGCGCACCGCCGACCTGCGCAAGAAGATCGGCCGCGTCGTCTCGGTCGTCTTCCAGAACCCCGCGACCGCGCTCAACCCGCGCATGTCCGTCCACGACCAGCTGCTCGACCCGCTGATCGTCCACAGCGTGGGCTCGGATGACGAGCGCGAGGCGCGCATCCAGGAGCTGTTCGGCCTCGTCGGCCTCCCGAGCTCCGCGATGTACGTGCTGCCCGGCCAGCTCTCCGGCGGCCAGCGCCAGCGCGTCGCCATCGCACGCGCCCTGTCGCTGAACCCCGACGTCATCATCGCCGACGAGCCCACGTCGGCCCTCGACGTCTCGGTCCGCGCGCAGATCCTCAACCTCCTCACCGACCTCAAGGCCGAGCTCGGCCTCGCCATGGTCTTCATCAGCCACGATATCCAGACGGAGCGCTACATCTCCGACCGCATCATCGTCATGAACCATGGCCAGATCATGGAGGAGGGCACGGCCGAGCAGGTGTTCAACGATCCGCACGACGAGTACACCAAGACCCTGCTGGCAGCGGCGCCATCGCTGCTGCACCCCAAGCTGGGAGATTAGGGAACAGAAGAACGCCGGAGGGGCGCGTCCGAGCGGACGCGCCCCTTTGAACGGCCGCGACTGAAAGGGAGCATCCCTTGGATGACCTGTATCTGGGCATGACCCCGGTACCCGCCGATTTCGATGCGTTCTGGCAGGAGCGCATGGCCGAGGCGGACGCCGTCGACCTCGACTACGAGATCATGCCCTCCGAGATCGACCCGTTCGACACGGTCGACTACCTCGACCTGTGGTTCACCGGCATGGGCGGCGCGCGCATCTACGCCAAGTACGTCAAGCCGCGTTCCGATGCACCCGTCCCGCTCGTGCTGCAGTTCCACGGCTATCCCGGCAGCTCGCGCAGCTGGTTCGAGCAGTCCTCGTTCGCCGGCATGGGCTGCGCGCTCATCGCCATGGACAACCCGGGCCAGGGCGGCAAGAGCCAGGATGTCGGCGGCTTTATCGGGACGACCGTCTCGGGCCACATCATCGCCGGCCTCGACGGACCGCTCGAGGACATGTACTACGTCCGCCTCTACCAGGATGTCCGCATCCTCTGCCGCATCGTGCGCGAGCTTCCGGGCATCGATGCGTCCCGCATCTATGTGAACGGTGCCAGCCAGGGCGGCGGCATGGGCCTCGCCTGCTGCGCGCTGAACAGCGACCTCATCGCCAAGGCGACGATCCTCTACCCGTTCCTCTCCGATTACCGCAGGGTCTTCGAGCTGGGAGCGGACGAGATCGCCTACGAGGGCATCCGCTACTACTCCCGCTGGTTCGACCCCGACGGCACGCGCGAGGACGAGTGGTTCGCCAAGCTCGCCTACATCGACACGGTCTCCTTCGCGCATCTCGTGCGCTGCCCGATCCTCTTCGGAACGGGCCTCGACGACACGGTCTGCCCGGTGCCCACGCAGGATGCGGTCTACAACCATCTGTCCTGCGAGAAGGAGCGCCATTTCTTCGAGGGCAAGGGCCATGAGGAGATCCCGGCGTTCGACGACATGATCCCCGCCTACCTCGGGCAGCTCGATGCCCGTTGGGAGGAGATTGCCATCCCGGCTTCCGACGGCACGATGCTCTCCGCCCGCCACGTCACCCCGATGGGGGAGGGGAAGCGTCCGCTCGTGCTCATGTTCCACGACCATGGCATCGACCCGCGCGGCTGGCATCACATCACCCGCTTCGCCGCCATCGGCTATGCGGTGCTCGAGCTCGAGAACCGCGATCCGGGCGTGAGCTATGCGCAGGGCATCGCCGACGCCGAGGCCGCCTACGCCAAGGCGTGCGAGCTCGCGGACGGTGCGCCGATCATCTGCTTCGGCGACGGCTTCGGAGGCTCGCTCGCCCTCGGCGTGGCTGCGTCCCATCCCGTTGCGAAGGCCGCCGCCTGCCATCCGCTCCCCGAGCCCGCCCTCATCGATGCGGCCGGTTCCATCGCGTGCCCGGTCCTCATCGGGACGGCGCGGATGGACGAGATCTCGTCGCCGGCAGGCCAGGACGAGCTGGCCGCACGCATCGCATCCTGCAGGCAAATCGATTATCCGAAATACATCCACGAGCGCATCAATGCGTTCGAGAACGAGCTGCTTTCGTTCATGCACCTCTAGGGAAAAGGAGAGATCCATGAGTGCTGATAAGAGATTCCGCGGCGTCATCCCACCTGTCGTCACGCCCGACACCCCCGACCATGAGCTCGACGTCCCCTCGTTCGAGCGCCTCATCAACTACATGATCGACGGCGGCGTCGACGGCCTGTTCTTCCTCGGGTCCTCGGGCGAGGTCGTCTTCTCCACCGACGAGCGCCGCGACCAGATCGTCCGCGAGGCCGTCCGCATCGTCGCGGGCCGCGTGCCCGTGCTCGTGGGCATCATCGATACCGAGACCGAGCGCGTGATCGAGCAGGGCAAGCGCGCCATCGCGCTGGGAGCCGACGCCCTCGTCGCCACCGCGCCGTTCTACGCGCTCGGCGGCCCCGTCGAGGCGGAGGAGCATTTCCGCTGCCTGCACGAGGCGTTCGGCGATGTGCCCCTGTTCGCCTACGACATCCCCGTGTGCGTCCACACCAAGCTCGGCTGGAAGATGCTCGCCAAGCTCGGCGCCGAGGGCGTGCTCGCCGGCGTGAAGGACTCCTCGGGCGACGACGTCTCCTTCCGCTACCTCTGCCAGGAGAACGAGAAGCTCGGCCATCCGCTCTCGGTCCTCACCGGACACGAGATCGTGGTCGACGGCGCCTACCTCTCCGGTGCCGACGGCTCCGTCCCCGGCCTCGCCAACGTCGAGCCCAAGGGCTACGTGCGCATGTGGAAGGCCGCTGAGGAGGGCGATTGGGCCACGGTCAAGGCCGAGCAGGACCGCCTCAACGAGATCAGCCACATCTTCGATGTCACGAAGGGCCTCGTGGGCTACGCCGGCGGCGTCGGCGCATTCAAGACCGCCCTCTGGCTCATGGGCATCTTCGACTCCAACACCATGCCTCGTCCCGTGAAGGCCATGGAGGGCGAGAACGTGGAGGCCATCAAGAAGGTCCTCGAGGACAACGGCCTGCTGTAGGACCTCGAGCGTGATAGGAGCGCCATGAAGGTCATCGCAATCGATATCGGAGGTACCAAGATCGCGTCCGCCCTCGTCACGTTCGACGAGGCGGGCGCCTGCGCCGTCGACCATGTCGGCAAGGTGCCCACGTGCGCGATGGAGGGCGGTCCCGCCGTCCTCGTGCGCGTCATCGAGCAGGTGCGCGCCCGTCTCGAGGATGCGGCGGGGGATGAGATCGCCGGGGTCGCCATCTCGAGCGCCGGCGCCATCGATCCCGCCACGGGAGATGTCGTCAGCAGCAACGGGAAGATGCCCGGCTGGGGCGGCATCCGCCTGGGCTCCGAGGTAACCGCTGCGACGGGCCTGCCGTGCCGCGTGCTCAACGACGTCCATGCCCATGCTCTGGGCGAGTCCCGCCGAGGCGCGGGCAGGGGCTATGCGAGCTCCATCGTCGTGGGGATCGGCACCGGCGTGGGCGGCGCCTTCGTCGGCGGCGAGCACATCATGCTCGGCGCGCACATGGAGGCCGGCCACATCGGGCACGTCCACTGCGCCGAGGCGGCCGGCATGCCCTGCGACTGCGGTGCGACGGGGCATCTGGAATGCATCGCCTCGGGAACCGCCATCACCGAGTCCTACATCAGGTTCGGCGGCGAAGGGACGTACGAGCGCGATGGCGAGACGGTGCCCATGGACGGCGCCGAGATCAACCGCCGTGCGCTCGAGCTGGACGACGGGAACGCCATCGCCGCGCAGCAGCTCGCCGGCCATGCCCTGGGCTCGGTCGTCGCCGGGGTCTGCAGCATGCTCGATCCCGACTGCGTCATCCTCTCGGGCTCGGTTATCAACTGCGGTCATTTCTGGCATGATGCTGTTGTGCAGGGATTCGCCGAGACGGCGATGGAGCCCCTGCGCGGAACGCCGATCCTGCTCGCGAGCCTCGGCGACAACGCGCCGCTCATCGGCGCTGCAGAGCATTTCGTACGGTCCGCATATGCGGACATCTGATCCCATGGAAGGGGATACGCATATGGCCATCTCAGAACTCGTTCAATCGCTCAAGGGCAAGCTCATCGTCTCCGTCCAGGCCTATCCGGGCGAGCCGCTGCGCACGCCCGAGTTCATGGCCGCCATGGCGCGTGCCTGCGAGCTCGGAGGTGCCGCCGCCATCCGCTGCCAGGGCCTCTCCGACATCTCCGCCATCAAGGGCCGTGTCGAGGTGCCCGTGATCGGTCTGTGGAAGGAGGGCCACGAGGGCGTCTACATCACGCCCACGCTGCGCCATGCCCTCGCGTGCGTCTGGGCAGGCGCCGACATCGTGGCGATCGACGCGACCGACCGTCCGCGTCCGGACGGCCGTACCTTCGCTGAGACCGTCGCGGCGCTCCGCGAGCAGGTCGACACCCTCATCATGGCCGACTGCGCCACCATCGAGGACATCCGCAACGCCGTGGCCTGCGGCTGCGACATCGCCTCGACCACGCTCTCCCATGGCAAGGCGGCTATCGACACCACCCTCGACGACGGTCCCGACATCGCCCTGCTCGCCCAGGCGACATCCGAGTTCCCCGACTTCCCGGTCATCTGCGAGGGCCATGTCCACACGCCCGCCGACGCCAGGAAGGCCATGGACGCCGGCGCCTGGGCCGTGGTCGCGGGCACGGGCATCACGCATCCCACCTCGATCACCAGCTGGTTCAAGGCTGCTGTGGAGGCATAGATGAACGCACCCGACGTCGTCGTCATCACCGGCATGTCGGGCTCGGGCCGCACGCAGGCCCTCCATGTCTTCGAGGACATGGGCTACTACTGCATCGACAATCTGCCCCCGCGCCTGCTGCTCGACCTCGCCGGCATGGTGGGGATCAACGCGGGCGTGGGGCGCCATCTCGCGGTGACCTGCGATCTCAGGAGCCAGGGGCTCTTCGACGACCTCGCGGACTCGCTCGCGAGCCTCACCGACCATGAGATGAGCTACCGCGTCGTCTTCCTCGACGCATCCGACGAGGTCCTCGTGCGCCGCTACAACGAGAACCGCCGCCGCCATCCGATTGCCTACGAGGGCGAGGAGGTGACCCACGCCGTCGCCCGCGAGCGCGCGCTGCTCGCCGACGTCAAGGCGCATGCGGATCTCGTCATCGACACGACCTCGCTCACGACGCGCGCGCTGACCGCGCAGCTCAGGAGGGTCTTCTCGGAGCTCACGGAGCAGCAGCTCCTCGAGGTCCACGTGTTCTCGTTCGGCTTCAAGCACGGCCTCCCCGCCGAGGCCGACCTGATGATCGATGTGCGCTTCCTGCCCAATCCCTTCTACGTGCCCGAGCTGCGCGACCTCAACGGCAACGACGCCGCTGTCGCCCGCTACGTGCTCGACAACACCGCGGGGCAGGACTTCCTGGCGGCTTGGGAGAAGCTCCTCGACACCGTCATGCCCGGCTATGTCGCCGAGGGCAAGCCGCTCCTCTCGATCGCCGTGGGCTGCACGGGCGGACAGCATCGCAGCGTCGCCATCGCCAACGTCACGGCGGCGCACCTGTCCGAGCTCGGATACCGCGTGAGCATCTCCCACCGCGACCTCCCCAAGGCTGCGAGGGGATAGGATGGCACGCCATCTGCGACAGCCCCTCGCGGTCTGCGTGGGCGGCGGAACCGGCCAGCCGCAGGTGCTGCGGGCGCTCCGCGGGCGCGGCTGGGACCTCGCCGCGGTCGTCGCGATGGCAGATGACGGCGGCTCTACCGGCGCCATCAGGCGCGCGATGGATGCGGTTCCCCCCGGCGACGTGCGCAACTGCCTCATCGCCCTCGCCGCCGACCCCGACTCGCCCCTCGCGCGCAGCTTCCAACGCAGGCTTCCCGTCGCGGCGAACCATCCGCTCGGAAACCTCATGCTCGCCACGCTCGCAGATGAGAGCGGATCGTTCCTCGAGGCCGTCGCCACGCTCGAGCGGATGCTCGGATGCATCGGACACGTCCATCCATCCACGACCGAGAACGTCACGCTCCAGGGCATCACGCGCGATGGCAGGCGTATCTCCGGCGAGGAGATGATCGGGCATGGGCCGTGCACGCTCGAGCGTGTTTGGCTCGAACCCGAGGCTCCCGAGGCATGCGCTGCCGCGGTCGACGCGATCCGCTCCGCCGACCTGCTGATCCTGGGTCCGGGATCGCTGTTCACCTCCATCATCCCCAACGTGCTGGTCCCCGGTATCGCCCAGGCCATCCGCGAGACGTCGGCCACGCGCATCTTCGTCTGCCCGAAGGCGGATACCCAGTACGAGAGCTGGGGGCTTGCTGCGGACGAGTACATCACGGCCCTCTACGACCACGGCCTCGAGGGCTGCGTCGACGCGGTCCTCGTGCACCGCACCCAGAGCGAAGGCGGTACCGCGACCAGGATGTTCCGCGCCCTCACCCCTGCCGATTTCGCTGCCGATGCGGCGGCCCGCCGGGCTTTCATGGAGACGCGCGGGTTCCCTCGCTCGGAGGAGGTGCTGCCGCGCATTCATCCGGTGCGGGCAGACAACGACGTTCTCGCGCACATGCGCAAGCTCGTGCCCCGCGTCGAAGTGCGCGACTTCACCCTCGACGGCGCCCCCACGGCCCACAACCCGGTCCTGCTCGCGAGCGCGATCGAGGGGGTGAGCGGATGGCATCGTTCACAGCAGAGGTGAAAGACGAGCTCTCGCGTGTCGAGGGCCGCTGCCCCACCTGCGAGCGCGCGCAGCTCTCGGCGCTGCTCCGCGTCTGCGGGACGCTCTCGTTCAAGGGAACGGGCCGGTACGCGCTGCGCATCACCACCGAGACGGGCGCCGTCGCGCGCACGATCATCAAGCTCGTCCACGATATCTTCGACCTGAACACCTCGCTCACGATCCGCCGCTCGGTGCTGCATAAGACCCGCAACTACCTCATCGAGCTCGCCGAGCAGGACGGTCTCGAGGAGGCCCTCACCGAGCTCGGCATCCTCGTTCCCGGCCAGGGGCTCGCCGCGGGCATCCCGCGCGCCCTGCTGCAGAAGCGCTGCTGCCGCGAGGCCTTCGTCCGCGGGGCCTTCATGGCAGGCGGCTTCATCGCCGACCCGCGCGGGGATTTCCACCTCGAGCTCGCGGTGACGGGGGAGGACTTCGCCAACGAGCTCGCCGTCCTCGTGGGGTCGCTCGGCGTGCATGCGCGCCTGAACCGCAGGCGCGGTGCCTACGCCATCTACCTCAAGAGCTTCGACGACATCGTGACGCTGCTCGTCGCGATGGGTGCCGCCCGCTACGCCCACACCATCGAGGGCGTGCGTGCCATCAAATCGGTCAAGAACGACGTCAACCGCCGCGTGAACGCCGAGCTCGCCAACCAGAACCGTGCGGGCGATGCTGCCGATGTCCAGCGAGCGCTCATCGATGATGCGGAGCGGCTTGTCGGCCTAGCCGCACTGCCCCGCGCGGTCCGGGAGTTCTGCGAGCTCAGGCGCGCGAATCCCGAGCTGTCGCTTGCCGATCTCGGCCAGGAGCTCACGCCCCCCGCATCGAAGTCCGCCATGTACCACCGCCTTCTGCGCCTCCAGTCGATCGTCGACGAGGCCCGCGCTGCGTCTGATGCGGGGAAGTGAACTGCCACTTGCGCATGGCATAAAAACACCGCCGATGGGCGGTGTCTCGCACATTGCGTTCACGTTTAGCGGTAAACTTAGCTAGGTTAGGTTTCTAACCATCCGTAGGGTCAATTGGGCCTGGATGGTGAGAGGACCATCCACCCTTTCGAAAGGAGATATGCATGGCAGTCAAGGTTGCAATCAACGGTTTTGGCCGCATCGGTCGTCTGGCTTTCCGTCAGATGTTCGGTCATGAGGGCTCCGAGATCGTCGCGATCAACGACCTCACCGACCCCAAGATGCTCGCCCACCTGCTGAAGTATGACTCTTCGCAGGGCAATTACGCACGTGACCATGAGGTCGTCGCCGGTGACGACTCCATCACCGTCGATGGCAAGACCATCAAGATCTACAGCGAGAAGAACGCTGCCGACCTGCCGTGGGGCGAGCTCGGCGTCGACGTCGTCCTCGAGTGCACCGGCTTCTACACCTCCAAGGCCAAGGCCCAGGCTCACATCGATGCCGGCGCCAAGAAGGTCGTCATCTCCGCTCCCGCTGGCAATGACCTGCCCACCATCGTCTACAACGTCAACCATGAGACCCTGACCGCCGAGGACGACATCATCTCCGCCGCCTCCTGCACCACCAACTGCCTCGCCCCGATGGCCAAGGCCCTCAACGACTTCGCTCCCATCCAGTCCGGCATTATGTGCACCATCCACGCCTACACCGGCGACCAGATGCTGCTCGACGGCCCGCATCGCAAGGGCGACCTCCGTCGTGCCCGCGCTGCCGCGTGCAACATCGTCCCGAACTCCACCGGCGCCGCCAAGGCCATCGGCCTGGTCATCCCCGAGCTCAACGGCAAGCTGATCGGTGCTGCCCAGCGCGTTCCCACGCCCACCGGCTCCACCACCATCCTCTTCGCGGTCGTCAAGTATGACGGCGAGCTCACCCCCGACGCCATCAACGCTGCCATGAAGGCCGCCTCCGATCCCGAGACCTTCGGCTACAACGAGGACCAGATCGTCTCCTCCGACATCGTCGGCATGACCTACGGCTCGCTCTTCGACGCCACCCAGACCATGGTCAAGCAGTGCGGCGACGGCCTCTTCGAGGTCCAGGTCGTCTCCTGGTACGACAACGAGAACTCCTACACCTCCCAGATGGTCCGCACCATCAAGTACTTCGAGAAGTTCGTTGCCTAGCAGCAAGCTCGGTTCTCGCCTGAATTAAACGGAGTAGGGCGCGGTCGCGGGATCAACCCGGCCGCGCCCCTTGTCTTGAAAGGAGTCCGTATGGCGTTCACCAAGAAGACCGTGCGCGACATCGACGTTGCGGGCAAGAAGGTCCTCATGCGCGTCGACTTCAACGTTCCCCTGAAGGACGGCGTCGTGACCGACGACACCCGCGTCCGTGCCGCCATCCCCACCATCCAGTACCTCAAGGAGCAGGGCGCCGGCATCATCCTCATTAGCCACCTCGGCCGTCCCGCCGGTACCGGTTTCGAACCCGCCTTCACGCTCAGGCCCGCAGCCGAGAAGCTCGCCGAGCTCACCGGCTATGACGTCAAGTTCATCGAGGACACCTATGGCGACGAGGCTGCTGCCGCCTGCGCAGCCGTGAAGCCCGGCGACATCCTCGTGCTCGAGAACGTCCGCTTCCTCAAGGCCGAGAAGAAGAACGACCCCGCGGTCGCAGAGAAGCTCGCCTCCTATGCCGACATCTTCGTGCTCGACGCCTTCGGCACCGCCCACCGTGCCCAGGGCTCCGTCGTGGGTCCTGCCGCCTACATCCCGGCGGTTGCAGGCTTCCTGCTGGAGAAGGAGGTCGACACCCTGACCTCGATCTTCGCCGAGCCCGAGCGTCCGTTCGTCGCCATCGTCGGCGGCTCCAAGGTCTCCTCCAAGATCGGCGTGCTCGACCACCTCATCGACTCCGCCGACACCCTCATCATCGGCGGCGGCATGGCCTACACCTTCTTCCTCGCCAAGGGCTACTCCGTGGGCACCAGCCTGCAGGAGCCCGATTGGATCGAGGCCGCGGGCAAGATGCTCGAGAAGGCCGAGGCCAAGGGCTGCAAGATCCTGCTCCCCATCGACAACGTGGTGACCGACGACTTCGCCGAGAACAACGTCATCGAGACCGTCGACTCCGACAAGATCCCCGATGACCGCATGGGCATGGACATCGGCCCCAAGACCGTCGAGCTCTACTGCGATGCCGTCAAGGGCGCCAAGACCGTGTTCTGGAACGGCCCCATGGGCGTCTTCGAGAAGGACGCGTTCGCCAAGGGCACCGAGGCGGTTGCCCGCGCCATCGCGGACTCCGACTGCACGTCCATCATCGGCGGCGGCGACTCCGTCGCGGCCATCAACAAGTTCGGCCTGGCCGACAAGATGAGCTGGATCTCCACCGGCGGCGGTGCGTCCATGGAGCTCGTCGAGGGCAAGGCCCTTCCCGGAGTGGAGGCGCTTCTCGATGCGTAAGGTGATGATCGCTGGTAACTGGAAGATGAACAAGACCTTCTCCGAGGGCGTCGAGCTCGCGCTCGCGCTCAACGAGGAGCTCAAGGACGGCGTGGGCGACGTCGAGGTCGTCGTGTGCCCGCCCGCCGTCGACCTCAAGGGCGTCGCCGAGGTCATCGAGCAGAACGACGCCCCGTTCGGCCTCGGTGCCCAGAACGTGTACTGGGAGGAGAAGGGCGCCTTCACGGGCGAGACCGCTCCCGATATGCTCACCGCCATCGGCGCCGGCTACTGCATCATCGGCCACTCCGAGCGCCGCGGCTATTTCGGCGAGACCGACGAGGACATCAACAAGAAGGCCAAGGCCCTCATGGCCCACGGCATCGTGCCCATCTCCTGCTGCGGCGAGCCGCTCGAGATCCGCGAGGCGGGCACCCATGTCGAGTTCGTCGTGAACCAGATCAAGGCCGACACCGCTGACCTCGTGATCGACGATCCCGCCAAGTATGTCATCGCCTACGAGCCCATCTGGGCCATCGGCACCGGCAAGACCGCCACGGCCGACGACGCCCAGGAGGTCTGCGGCGCCATCCGCGAGACCCTCGTCGAGATCTTCGGCGCCGAGACGGCCGCCGAGATCCGCGTGCTCTACGGCGGATCCGCCAACGAGAAGAACATCGCCGACCTCGTGGCCAAGCCCGACGTCGACGGTGCCCTTGTGGGCGGCGCCTCCCTCAAGGCCCCGCAGTTCGCCGAGATGGTGAAGAACGCCCAGTAGGGAAGCACCCGATAGCGTTATCCGAGCCCCGGCCTTCTGGTCGGGGCTTTTCTGCACGGGGGGACAGGTTGTTCGTTCCCTTTCGGCACAGGGGGACGGGTTTCAAACCCGTCCCCCTGTGCCGAAAGGGAACGAACAACCTGTCCCCATGAGCAACCCGGTGGTATCGTTACTTCCGAACGTGAAGTTCTTGTCCGAGGAGTATCCGATGAAGCGATCACATCTGGGTTTGAGCGTCCTGCTCGCGTGCACCATCATGCTCGCCGGCTGTGGGGGAGGAGCTCCCCAAGGGGTTTCGGAGGCAGCTCCCGAGCAGGCGCCGTCCTCGGAGGGCGCGACGGAAGCTCCGACAGCGCAGGAGTCCAAGCCCGAGCCTATTGCTGAGCCCGAGGAGTTCTTCGTCATCCAGGATGCGGAGTACGTCAACGGAAACCTCAAATCGGTCACCGTCACCGAGTACGACGATGCCATGCATCCGGTCAAGCGAACCGTGAACGGTGCCCTCGACCACGAGTGGACCTACGACGGCGATCTGCTCGTCGAGGAGATCGACTACAACTCCGATCTCCGCTTCATCTATACCTACGAGGGCGGCGTGCTCGTGCACGAGGAGCAGGTCGGCCTCGATGGAAGCCCCTGGAAGACCATCGACTACGAGAACGATCCGCAGGGCAATCCGTTGGTCGAGCGCTGGTACAACGCAACCGGCGAGCACACTGGCGACATCACCTACGCCTATGGTTCCGACGGCTCGTATTCCAGGACGCGCCCGTACGCCGATGCTCCCGACGAGTACTACACCCAGCTCTACGATGCCGAGGGCAGGCTGATCGACAACGGTCAGGGCACGGTGTGGGACTACGGGGAGGACCGTACGGTCAAGACGGCGACGGACGCCTCCGGCAACAGGTGCGTCGTCACATACGAGTACACCCGCGATGCCGATGGCAACGTCACCCACACGGACTACAGCGACTTCTTCGATATCGGGGGGACGCAGACCGTCTACACCATCGACAACGAGTACGAGAACGGTATGCGCGTGTACTCCCGCAAGGAGAACTCGCTGCTCGGCGGCTTCGAGGACCATGACGTGGAGGAGCACTACTACCTCTACCGGGGTACTGCCGGCACGGTCTTCGGGCGCGATGAGACGGGCGCGGCTGTCTAGGGGATGGAGTATTCGTAGACCTGCACAATCCCGAATCGCTGTGCTATACTCAATCATCGCTGTGAATCACCTATCCAAGGAGTTCCCGTGGGCTTTCTGAACGTTCTGCTGGTCATCGTGCTCGTCCTCTCCGGTATCGCGACCGTGCTGCTGGTGCTCATGCACTCCGGCAAGGGCACGGGCCTGTCCGAGATGATCTCGGCCTCCGTCATGCCTTCCGGCGCCGGCACGGGCATCGTCGAGAAGAACCTCGACCGCCTCACCGTGATCACCGCGGTGGTCTTCGGCGTATGTATCTGCATCCTCGCCCTCACGTTCCCGGTGGGGACTATCGGATAAGTTTGTAATTTAGGGCTTGCACATCCGCCAAATGTGCTATGCTCTTAAAGCCATGTCGGAGTGGCGGAATTGGCAGACGCGCTAGCTTGAGGTGCTAGTGGCCGTTAAGGCTGTGCGGGTTCAAGTCCCGCCTCCGACACCAGAAACTCCACGAGCCCTTCGGGGCTCGTTTCTGTTTTCCTGACTTGTTCCCTCTGAAGGGCGGTTTCTGTGGAGAAGGGCGCGCTGCTCCTCGCAAGCTACGGGACGACGCGTGATAGCGCCTGCTCCCGCGGCCTCGATGTGCTCGAACGCGAGCTGGCGGAGGCTTTTCCCCAGTGCGAGCTCGTCACCGCCTTCACGAGCCAGAAGGTGCGGCGCGCGCTCGAAGCGCGCGGCGCTCGGGTTGCCTCGGTCTGGGAGGCGTGCGCCGCGCTTGCGGATGATGGTTTCGATGACATCATCGTGCTGCCTGCGCTCGTAACCTTCGGCGGATCCCACGATGCCGTCGTCCGTGCCTGCGCTCCTTTCACCCAGGCCAGGATCGCCGCTCCGCTGCTCGCGGATGAGCGCGACGCGCGCAAGCTTGCCGAGGTCCTCTCAGAGCGCCATCCCCGCATCGGGGGAGGGGCGCTCGTGCTCGTGGGCCACGGCTCCGGCGAGCAGGCCGACGCCGCGTTCGCCCGCCTGCAGGAGGCGTTCCGCGTGCTCGGCCGCGACGACGCGCTCGTCTCGACGCTGCGCGCGGAGGGCGGTGCCGAGGGGCTGGCGGGGATGCTCCCCGCCGGCACGCAGCTGGTTCGTCTCGTGCCGCTGCTCCTCACCGCAGGCTCCCATGTTCGGAAGGACCTCCTCGGTGACGAGGCGACGAGCTGGGCGTCCAGATTGCGTTCCGCAGGGTTCGCCGTGGACTGCGTCGACGAGGGGCTTGCCGAGATAGGCGCCATTCGCCAGCTCTTCATAGCGCACGTGCGCGAGAGCGGCTGCCCGTTAGGCTATCCTAGAAACAAACGGTGGCATGGCGGGAAGGGGGTTGCCGTGAGGCGGATACGCGCGTTCGTCGCGCATCTTCTCAGCGTGTTCTTGGTTCTCGGCGCGCTCGGCTGCACGCCTTGGCGCGATGAGCGTCCGCCGGAGCTGCCCGTCCAGCTCGAGGGCATCAGCGCATCCTCCCGTGTCGTGGCCCTCTCGCGATCGGTGGGGGAGCTCTGGCTGCTCGCGGGGGGCAAGCTCGTGGGCGCGACCGACGATGCGCTCGACCTCGAGGGGATCTCTCAGGATACCGCGAGCATCGGCAGCCTTTCGAAGCCCAGCTTGGAGCAGATCGTCGCGCTCGAACCCGACCTCGTGATGCTCACCGAGGACCTCTCGTCGCATAGGGAGATCCACGAGTCGCTCGATGCGCTCGGCATCCCCGTCCTCGTCGTCGACATCGATTCCTTCGACGACTACGCCCTCGTCATGGAGCTCCTCACGGAGGCGACGGGGCGCGGGGACCTCTACGACCAGGATGTCACGACCGTCGCCGCCGAGATCGACGCGCTCCTCGCAGCGAACCGTTTCGAGGGCACCTACCTCGCCATCCGCACCTCCGCGACCAAGAACAAGGTGCTGAAGAGCGACTATTTCGCATGCGATATGCTCGACGACCTCGGCCTCACCAACATCGCCGACGACAGCTCCGTCTTCGACGAGCTCTCGCTCGAGGCGATCGCCGAGGCAGACCCGGACTGGATCTTCGTGGTGCTCCAGGGCGCTGGCGACGATGCCATCGCCGCCTACCGCGAGGCGTTCGAGCAGAACCCGGTGTGGTCGGAGCTCACTGCCGTGTGCGAGGGCCATGTCGTCATCCTCCCCAAGGACCTCTTCCAATACAAGCCCAATGCCCGCTGGGCCGAGGCGTACTACTATCTCTACCGTATCCTCGACGAGGACTGATGATGCGTGTCCGCCGCATGGGAACGGTTTCCGCACTCGCGCTCGGAATCGCAGCATGCGCCGCGAGCCTCGCCGCCTCGCTCGTCGTCGGAACGGATGCCCTGTCCGTGGCGGATGCGCTCTCAGCGCTGCTCGGCGGAGATGCGGGGCAGTCCGCCCGTCTCATCGTGTTCGGCATCCGCCTTCCCCGGGCCCTTGCCGCAGCGGCGTGCGGAGCCGCCCTCGCAGGTTCGGGAGCCCTCCTGCAGACGGCCCTCAACAACGACCTCGCCTCGCCCGGCGTCATGGGCGTGAATGCCGGAGCCGGCATGTTCGCGCTCATCTCCGGCCTGCTCTTCCCCTACGCGGTCGCTGCACGGCAGCTCATGGCCTTCGCAGGGGCGCTCGCAGCCACTGCCGTGGTGTATGCGGTCGCCCGCAGGGCGGGCGCCTCGCGCACCTCGCTCGTGCTCGCAGGCGTTGCCGTGTCGAGCCTCGCCACGGCATGCGCGAACGCGATCGTGACCATGTGGCCCGCTACGGTCACCGACAAGGTCGCATTCAGCCTGGGCGGCCTGCAGGGGGCGACGCTCCAGCAGCTGGGCTTCGCCGCGCCCATGATGCTCGTGGGAATCGTCGTGGCCTACGCGCTCGCTCCGGGACTCGACCTGCTTGCGCTGGGAGACGAGGCTGCCCAGGGACTCGGCCTCGACGTGCGCCGCCACCGTGCGCTCGCCATCGTCTGCGCTGCGCTGCTCGCCGCATCGGCGGTCTCCGTATGCGGCCTCCTCGGCTTTGTGGGCCTCATCGTGCCCAACCTCGTGCGCATGGCCTGCGGACCGGGGCTGAGACGCTCGCTCTCGCTGTCGCTGGTGAGCGGGGCAGCGCTGCTCACAGTGTGCGATCTGCTCGCCCGCGTGCTGTTCTTCCCGTACGAGCTGCCCGCCGGCTTGCTCCTGTCGCTGCTCGGAGCCCCCTTCTTCATCTTCCTGCTCGTCCGCAGACGGGGGCGTGCATCATGATCGAACTGGTCGACGTGATCATCTCGTACCGCGGGCACGATGCCCTGGCCATCCCGGAGGCCTCCTTCGGGAACGGCAAGGTGACGGCCGTCGTCGGCCGCAACGGCAGCGGCAAATCGACCCTGCTCCGTGCGCTCGCGGGCATCATCCCGTATCGCGGGAGCATCCGCGTGGATGGAGACGAGCTGTCCGGCATCCCCCATCTCGAGCGTGCGCGCCGCACCGCCTACCTGCCCCAGACGCTCTCGACGCCCGCCATGGACGTGGCGACGCTCGTGGGCCACGGGCGCTTCTCACGCCTGGGGCCGCTCCGCGCGATGGGGGCGGATGACCGTTCCGCGGTGCAGCGCGCCATGGAGCTGACGGATGTCTGGGAGCTGCGCGACCGTCCGGTCTCGGAGATCTCGGGCGGAGAGCGCCAGCGCGCCTACCTCGCCATGGTCGTGGCCCAGGATGCCCCCATGCTGCTGCTCGACGAGCCGGGAGCTCATCTGGATGTGGCGCATCGGCGCGATGTCGTGCGCATCATGCGACGCCTCGCCGACGAGGGGAAGGGCGTCGTGGTCGCATCCCACGACCTTCCCGAGACGTTCGCAGTTTGCAACGAGGCATGCGTCATCAATCGTGGGACAATTGGTGCATGGGGCGATACGGGCAGCATCGTGGAGAACGATGGGCTGCTCTTGGATGCCATGGGCGTGTGCGTGAGGAGGATCGAGGGGGATGGCCTGCTCTTCCCCTACGCGCTCTCCGATGGCGACGATACGGTAGGTGCAGCTGCCGCAGATGCGGCGCGGGAATGAAAGGGGGACGTCTGTGGGCTACGTGTTGAGCAGAGAGGGGCTCGACCAGGTCCTGCAGGGGCTCGGGACGGAATACCGCCTCTATGCCCCGGTGCTCAAGATGGGGGAGGGGCGGTTCGCCGACACCGACGTCGTGCGCTACGACTTCGTGACCTCCCTCGACCAGATCGAGCTCTCCAAGAAATCTGATTACGCCTTCAAGGAGCTCTTGACGCCGCTCTCCGAGACGCTCTTCTTCTTCACCGAGGGGGAGGTCAAGGTCGCGGACAAGGATGTGCGCGACGTCATCGTGCTCCTGCGCGCCTGCGACCTGCATGCCGTCAAGCGGCTCGACCAGATGTACCTTGCGAACGGCACCGAGAAGGACTGGTTCTACCAGCGCATCCGCGACCATGTGAGATTCGCGCTCATCGGCTGCCCGTCAAGCTTCGAGAACTGCTTCTGCGCGAGCATGGGCACCAACGTGGCACCCGAGGGCTGGGTGTTCTCGCTCGAGGAGGCCGATGGCGGGTACCGTTGCGCGGTGGCGGACGGCACGCTCGCGGGGCTCTTCGCAGAGCACGCCGACGCCGAGGCCGACGTGGAGCCTGCGCACGTCGTCGAGAACGACACCAAGGTGCGCGTGCCCGAGAACGTCCCGACGGCCATCTACAAGCACCAGATGTGGGATGAGTACACGGTGCGCTGCCTCAAGTGCGGCCGCTGCACCATCGCCTGCCCGACCTGCACCTGCTATACCATGCAGGACGTGTTCTACACCGACAACGGCCGCGTGGGCGAGCGTCGCCGCGTGGCCGCGAGCTGCATGATCGACGGCTATACGGACGTCGCCGGCGGCGGTCAGTACCGCCGTACGGGCGGCGAGCGCATGCGCTTCAAGGTGCTCCACAAGGTGCACGACTTCCGCGCGCGCTTCGGCTACGACATGTGCGTGGGCTGTGGTCGCTGCGACGATATCTGCCCCGAATACATCTCGTTCGCCGCGTGCGTGAACAAGCTCGCCGATGCGGTGGACGCCCTCGGGAAGGAGGTGGACGGCGATGAGTAACGCCAATCCCTACGTCCCCTTCGCCTCGAAGGTGCTCGCCATCGTCGAGCATACCGAGCGCGAGCACACCTTCGTCATGGCGTACGAGGGCGATGTCAAGCCCGGCCAGTTCTTCGAGGTCTCCATCCCCAAGTACGGCGAGGCGCCCATCTCGGTCTCGGGCATCTGCCCCGACGTGTCGGTCGACCTCACCATCCGCAACGTGGGGCGCGTGACGGGCGAGCTCTTCGCCTCGTTCGCCGTGGGCGACACGGTGCTCCTGCGCGGCCCGTACGGCAACGGCTTCGATGTCTCCCTCTATGAGGACGGCGAGTGCGTCGTGGTTGCCGGCGGCACGGGCGTCTCCCCGGTTCGCGGCGTCATCGACGCCCTCTCGCACACGGCGGACGCCAAGGACAAGCACGTCATCGTGGGCTTCCGCAGCCCCGGCGATATGCTCTTCCGCGACGACCTCGTCCGTTGGGCGGACGCGCTCGACCTCATCCTCACGGTCGACGGCGCGCCCGAGGGCTATGAGGGCAACATCGGCCTCGTGACCAAGTACATCCCCGACCTGCCGCTGCGCGATCCCGCAACCGCGACGGCCGTGGTCGTGGGTCCGCCCGCCATGATGCGTTTCTCGGTGATGGGCCTGCTCCAGAAGGGCTTCGCGGAGGAGAACATCTGGGTCTCGCAGGAGCGCCGCATGTGCTGCGGCCTGGGCAAGTGCGGCCACTGCCGCATCGGCGATAAGTACGTCTGCCTCGATGGCCCCGTGTTCAACTATTCCGTCAGCAAAGACATGCTGGACTAGGGAGGTGGTCGGAATGTCACTCGACGTCAACGTCAAAGCACTTATGAAGAACGCCTTCCGCCAGTCCAAGGTGCGCGGCGAGACCGCCTCGCGCGTACGCGTTCCCGGCGGCCTCATCAACGCCGAGAGCATGGCGCGCGTGGTCGAGATCGCCCAGGAGTTCGGCAACGGAACGATCTTCCTCACCAACCGCCAGGGCATGGAGATCCCCGGCATCCCGCTGGAGAAGGTTCCCGAGGTCAACGAGCGCCTGCAGGCCATCATCGACGACTCCGGCGTGAACCAGGAGGAGCGCGGCAAGGGCTATCCCGCGGCGGGCACCCGCAACGTGGTGGGCTGCCCGGGTTCGCGCCTGTGCCCCTTCGGCTGCTACGACACCACGGCGCTGGCGCGGCGCATGGACAAGGCGGTCTACCCCAACAACCGCCACGTGAAGATCGCGTTCACGGGCTGCTCCAACGACTGCGCGCACGTCGCCCTCAACGACTTCGGCATCATCGGCATGACCGAGCCGCAGTACGACCGCGACCGCTGCATCGGCTGCGAGCAATGCGTGAAATGGTGCCGCAGCCGCTCGGTGGGCGCGCTCTCCGTGGTCAACGGCAAGATCGTGCGCGACGAGGACCTCTGCATCGGCTGCGGCGTGTGCGTCAACTACTGCCCCACGAGGGCATGGACGCGCAGCCCCGAGCACTACTTCCGCCTCAAGATCATGGGCCGCACGGGCAAGCAGAACCCGCGCCTCGCCGAGGATTGGCTCAAATGGGTGGACGAGGACTCGATCATCAAGATCGCGCAGAACACCTACGCCTACATCGACGAGTACATCGATCCGGGCGCGCCCGGCGGAAAGGAGCATATCGGCTACATCGTCGACCGCACCGGGTTCGAGGAGTTCGTGAAGTGGGCGCTCGACGGCGTGGAGCTGCCCGAGAAGTGCGAGCGCGCGTCGCGCGTGTACTGGGGCGGCAAGCGTTACGACCGCAGCAATGAGCTGAAGTAGCGGATTATTACACAGATCTGGTGGCAAAGGGGGCATCTCGTGGTGAGATGCCCCCTTCCTGCATGCGCGCGTTCATGCTGGGATACAATGCAATCCGATGCATTCGATACGGCGCGATCGCGGAGGGGGTGCGGTGGCGGAGAGAAGGCAAAAGACGGAGCGGCCCTTCCTCGAGGGCATGCGCGACGGCATCCCCATCGCGCTGGGCTACTTCGCCGTGGCCTTCTCTCTGGGCATTGCGGCGAAGAACGCCGGCCTCGATGCATGGCAGGCCTTCGTTGCAAGCGCCCTGAACCTTGCGAGCGCGGGCGAGTTCGCGGGCTTCTCCGCCATCGCAGCGAACGCGGGCTATCTCGAGGTCGCTACCGTCACGCTCATCACCAACGCGCGCTATTTCCTCATGGGAGCATCCCTGGCGCAGCGCTTCGATCCTGGAGAATCCACGATCAACCGGATCGGTGTGGGCTACGGCATCACCGACGAGATCTTCGGCATCGCCATCGCGCGGCCCATCCCGCTCGTTCCCGCCTACTCCTTCGGCGCCATCGCCATCTCCATGCCCGCCTGGGCGACGGGAACCGCCCTGGGCGTCATCGCGGGAAACGCGCTGCCCGCCAACGTGGTGGCCGCGCTCTCGGTGTCGCTCTTCGGCATGTTCCTCGCCATCATCATGCCCGAGGCGCGCAGGAACCGTGTGTTGCTTGCCTGCGTTGCCGTCGGTTTCGCCGCAAGCTTCGTCTTCTCGCGTCTGGTGCCCTTCACCGCCGCGTGGACGCCCGGCACCCGCACCATCGTGCTGACCCTCGTCATCGCCGGTATCGCCGCACTCGTCGCCCCCATCTCCGATGGGCCGGACGCGGAAGGGGAGGGTGTCGACGATGGCCGATAGGGTATGGGCATCCATTTTCGTGATGGCCGCCGTCACGATCGCCATCCGCGTGATTCCGGTCACGCTCATGCGCAAACCGGTGAAGAGCCGCTTCATCAGGTCGTTCCTCACCTACGTGCCCTACGTCACGCTGGCGGTCATGACCTTCCCGTCGATCGTCGAGAGCGCGGGAACCCCGCTCGCGGGCGCTGCGGCGCTCGTGGTCGGCATCGTGCTCGCCTGGCTCGGAGCGGGCCTCCCCGTGGTCGCAGCCGCATGCTCGGTCGTGGCATTCGTGCTCGCGCTGCTCTGAAGATATCCGCGCCCGGTGCGCGCTTCCCGTCGCGTGCGCTAGGATAGGGGAGATGCGGAAGGGGGACCATGTCCAGGGATGCCTATACCGAGGAAGACTACCGCGAGCTCGAAGAGCGGGTCGTCCGTCTCACGCGTGCCAACAAGCGCCTCTCGGGCGCTCTCTCCATCGTACTCGACACGCTCGATTCCGAGAACGTCGCCATGCTCTTCGACCGCGTGCTCGACCGCATCACCGAGACGTTCGGAGCCGACGGCACGCTCGTCTACTTCGCGGCTTCCGACGGCTTCCATCTCCGCGGTGCGACGGATTCCCTCTCCCGCTCCGTCATCCCCGAGTTCATGGATTTCGGCCGTTCCATCGAGACGCTCGCCGCCCGCGAGGGCCATGCACTGCGCCTCAGGGTGAGTCCGCCCGACGCTGAGATGCTGCGCGCGGGGTCGCTCGCCGAGCGCACGGTCGTGCGCGAGGACACGCAGGAGTCCTTCTCGATCGAGGCGGGGCTCCTTCCGCCGTTCGCATCCTTCATCTGCGTTCCGGTGTGGTTCGGAGGCCACGTGATCTCGATCATCGAGGTGGGCTGGCAGCGCGTGCACGCCCTGCTCGAGGACGATGCGCTGCTGCTCGACTCCGTCGCGCGCTACCTGGGCGTCCAGCTCATGGGCGCCTTCACCGCGCTGCGCTCGCAACGTGCGGCCAGGCTCAGGCAGCTCGGAAGCGAGCTGCGCGAGGAGCTCATGGCCGTCACGGAGGGCGATAATCTCGGTGCGGTCGAGAATCTCGAGGAGATCTGGCAGCGCGCCGCAGATGCGCTCGTGGCGCACCTCCTGCCCATCCGCGTGAACGTCCATCAGGGCCATGCGGTGCTCGAGCTACCCGGGAACGACCTGCGCGCCATGCCCTTCGACCTCGACGCGCTCTCAGCCGAGAACCGCCAGGAGAACATCGCGCTCGTTCCCATCGACGAGGAGTCCGCGCTCGGCACGTGGCTCGTCGAGCAGGGCGAACCCGCCATCGGAGCCCTCATCGACCTCGGCGACATCGCGGGTGCGCGCCGCGCGTTCATGCTGCTGCGCCCCCAGGGAGCCGAGCCCTACGACGGGGATGAGCTGGCCTTCATCCAGCGGCTCGCGCAGGACTCCTACGAGATCGCCCTCGGCGAGGTGGCGCGCGAGCAGGACAAGCGCATCGCACAGGCCCTCATGAGCGGCATGAAGAGCGAGCTCCAGACCGTCGAGGGCATCTCGGCGCGCGGCATCTACTCGTCCGCCACCGCCTCCGCCCTCGTGGGCGGCGACTTCTACGATCTCATCCGCCTGCCCGAGCGGCGCGCCTGCGTGATCATGGGCGACGTCTCGGGCAAGGGCGTCGAGGCCGCCTCGGTCTCCGCCGCCGTGCGCACGGCGCTCGGAGCCTATGCGTGGGAGGGCCTCTCGCCCGCGCGCATGGTACGTACCCTGAACGACTTCCTGCTGGGTTTCTCGCGCATCGAGACGTTCGCCACGCTCTTCGTCGGCATCATCGATCTGGCCTCGGGAACGCTCACGTATTGCTCCGCCGGTCATCCACCCGCGCTTTTCGTGCATGCCGGCGAGACCTCGACCCTCGGCGTCCAGTCGGGCGTCGTGGGTGCTTTCGCCGACATCTCCTACCGCGACGGCGTCCAGCAGCTCGCCCAAGGCGATCTGATGCTGCTCTACACCGACGGCACCACCGAGGCGCGCAGCCCCTCGGGCGCCTTCTTCGGCGAGGACGGCCTGGCCGATGCGGTGGCGGCGGAGGTGCCCTGTGGATTCAACGGCCTGCTCGACCGTCTGCTCGCCCGCCTCGACGCCTTCACCTGCCATCGCCTCGAGGACGACGTCGCCCTCGTGGCGCTCCGATTCGACAAGGTTGGCTGACCGTCGGCGGCTCGTATCGGCCTCTGTGCGGAATTGTTCCGACGACATGGCGGCGCGGCGAATACGAACCGCCATATCGGGAACAATGCCGATATGGCGGCAATGACCCACATAGCGGTGCTTCCCGTGGAGACCGACCTCGACGTGAGGACGGCCGACCGTGTGCGCGATGAGATCGACCAGCTCATCGGTGCCGGGTGCCGGCGTATTATCCTCAACATGGCGAACACGGCCTTCATCGACTCGCTCGGCATGGGCATGCTGTTCGCCGAGCTGCGCAAGATGCGCGCCCTCGGCGGGCTCATCTCGCTCACGGGCGTCTCGCCCGACCTCTACCGCATCCTCAAGATCCTCCGGCTCGCCGACGTGATGCCCGTGTCGCAGCAGGGTCTGCGCGACGACATCCCAGCCCTTCCGCTCGACCAGCCTCCGCTCTGGCACACGTCGTTTCCCGTCTCGGCGGAGGGCCTCGCTCCTGCGCGCAACCGCATCGCAGAGCTCGTGTCCAGCGTCGGGCTCACGGCAGACGAGGTCTTCGACATGAAGCTCGCGGCGGGGGAGGCGCTCGGCAACGCCATCGACCACACCTGTGCGCAGGGCGTCCTGGCCGGCGTCGCCGCCTATGCGGACCGCGTGATCGTCGAGGTGAGCGATTGCGGCGAGGGGTTCTCGCCCGATGCCGTCGCTCCCGTGGATCCGACCTCCGAGCGTGGGCGCGGCATCGCGCTCATGAGGCTGCTCGCCGATGCCGTCTCCATCGCGCCGAAACCGAACGGCACGGGCATGGTCGTGCGGATCGTCAAGCTCACGCATTAGGCTATCAACCTGGGAAAACGGCACGAGAAACGAAAACGGGCACCCGGATGGGTGCCCGAAACGTTCGTGGAGGCGACGCCCAGATTCGAACTGGGGGTAAAGGCTTTGCAGGCCTCTGCCTTACCACTTGGCCACGTCGCCGTATCAAAAAGGCCGATTCGAGAACCGGCCCCTTGGATGCATGGAGCGGGCTACGGGGTTCGAACCCGCGACCTCAACCTTGGCAAGGTTGCGCGCTACCAACTGCGCTAAGCCCGCGAACGCGTAGATAAATATAGTCGAGTTGCATCCAAGATGCAAGGCACATTTTTGAAAAAGGCGTATCCTTGAACCCATGAATGCGCTCAACAGGACAATCTACCTCGATTATGGTGCCGCCACGCCCCTCGATCCGTGTGTGCGTGATGCGATGGCGCCGTATGAGGGCGAGCTGTTCTACAACCCTTCCGCCGCCTACGACGAGGCCCGTCGCGTGCGCGCCGACCTCGAGGGCGCCCGCGCATCGATCGCCCATCTGATCGGGGCGCGTGCGGGCAACGTCGTCTTCACGGCCGGCGCCACCGAGGCGAACAACCTCGCGTTCGCCGCGCTTCCAGCCGATGCCCATGTGGTGACCGACGCCATCGAGCATGAGAGCGTGCTCGCATGCGCCGAGCCTCATCCGCATACGGTCGTCACCGTCGGGGCCGACGGCATCGTCGACCCTTCCGCCATCGCCGAGGCCATCACGCCTGCGACCGGTTTCATCTCGGTGAGCCTCGCGAACGGCGAGATCGGTGCTATCCAGCCGCTGCGCGAGATCGCACGTGCGGTTGCGGACGAGCGCATGAGAAGGCTCGAAGCGGGGGAGGACCGCCCGATCTGGCTCCACACGGACGCGTCCCAGGCCGCCACGACGCTCTCGGTGAACGTCTCGTCGCTCGGGGTCGATCTGATGACCCTCTCGGCTGCGAAGATGTACGGTCCCAAGCAGGTCGGTGCGCTCTGGGCAGCCGATGGCATCGCGCTCAACCCCCTCATCGCCGGGGGCGGCCAGGAGCGCGGATTGCGCTCCGGCACCGAGAACGTGGCAGGGGCGATCGGGTTCGCGCACGCCTTCGAGATCGCCTCGGATATGCGCCGCGATGAGGCACGCCGCCTCGAGGGGTTGCGCCGTCGCATGGAGCGCGCTCTCATCGAGGCGTTTCCCGATGCGGTCGTCACCGGGCCCCGCAACGCCTGCCTGCGCCTTCCCGGGCTCCTGCACGTCTCGTTCCCCGGCGTCGAGGCGCGCCGCCTCGTGCTCCTGCTCGGAAACGAGGGCGTGCTCGTAGCCACGGGCAGTGCCTGCGCGGCGAGCAAGATGCGCATCTCCCACGTGCTCTCTGCCCTCGGCATGGATGAGCGGACCGCCGCCGGATCGCTGCGCATGACCCTCGGGCGTCCCACCACCGCAGACGAGGTCGACGCTGCGGCTGAGGCCATCATCCGCACGGTACGCTCCGAATATGCGCGTCTCGGGGTATCGTCATGAGCGCACGCGTCTTCCTCGGGCTCTCCGGAGGCGTCGATTCCGCGCTCTCGGCAGCGCTTCTCGCCGAGCAGGGCTACGACGTGACCTGCATCTACATGCGCAACTGGTCCCGCGATCTTCCCGGGTTCGCCTGCCCGTGGGCCGACGAGCTCGCCGATGCCGAGCGCGTGGCCGTCGCGCTCGGGCTTCCGCTCGAGGTGTGGGATTGCGAGCGCGAGTACAAGGAGACCGTCGTCGACTATCTGGTCGATGCCTACGCGCGCGGCTTCACGCCCAACCCCGATGTGATGTGCAACCAGACCGTGAAGTTCGGCACCTTCGCGGAGAAGGCCTTCGCCGCGGGCGCCGACCTCATCGCAACCGGCCACTACGCTTCGGTTGAACACCGCCCCGACGGACCTGCGATCCTCTCGCGCGCCGCCGACGAGCACAAGGACCAGACCTACTTCCTCTGGCGCGTGCGGGGAGAGGTCCTCAACCGTGCGCTCTTCCCGATGGCCGAGATCCCCTCGAAGGCCGTGGCTCGCGAGATGTGCCGCGCGCGGAGGATCTCCGTCGCGGACAAGCCCGATTCGGACGGCATCTGCTTCATCGGTCCCATCGGCCTGCGCACGTTCCTGCTCGACTCGCTCGATCGCCGTGCGGGGGATATCGTGGATTGGGAGACCGGCGCGGTGCTCGGACGCCACGACGGCGCCTTCCTGTTCACCGTGGGACAGCGCAAGGGGCTCGACCTGGGCGGAGGCCCGGCACGCTACGTGGTGGGAACCGACACCTCCTCGAACACCGTGTACGTGACGGCCGACCTCTCCTGTCCCGCGCTCTGGACCTGCGAGGATATGCTCGAGGATGCGCACTGGATCTCAGGCGAGCCGCCGGAGCCGGGCGAATACCTCGTGCGCACGCGCCATACGGGGACGTTGCGTACCGCGCATGTCGAGACGCTTGGGGATGGACGCGTGCTTGTCAGCTGGCCCGAGCCGGTGCGCACGGTGGCGCCGGGCCAATCAGCTGTCATCTACGATGGACGCATCTGCCTCGGCGGCGGCATCATCGCCACGAATAAGGGAGCTTCCCGAGATTCTCAAAAAACCGTTTTACACGGCGGCGGTTTTCGAGTATAGTTGCATACGCTCCACTTGACGGGCGCTTAGCTCAGGGGGAGAGCGCTTCCCTGACACGGAAGAGGTCACAAGTTCAAATCTTGTAGCGCCCACCAACTATTCGCAGGCCGCATCCGCGGCCTGTTTTCGTTTCGCGCCTATCCGATGGCCGATGTCGGCGCGATCCCGTTCATGGCGCACGAGTTCGCCACCGAGAAGAGATAGCGCTTCATGGCGCGGCGCATGGCGAGCACCGCCGTCGCGCTCTCGGCGTCGACCATCTCCCCGGTCGCCGTCGTCGAGGTGAAGTTGACGTCGGTGCCCGCGTAGATCGCCTGGTTCTTCTCCATGTAGTCGTAGAAGCTCCAGTCGCTGATCACATGGCCCTCGAATCCCCATTCGTCGCGCAGAAGCCCCGTCACGAGGCTCTCGCGACCGCCCGCCCATGTGGCACCCACGTAGTTGTAGCTGCTCATGACCGCGCTCGTACCCTGCATCTCGCGCTCGCGGCGCTCGCCCGTGGCGGCGTCGAGGTAGGGGAGCATCCGCTTGGCGCGCTTCACCACGATCTCGAACGGCCGCGCGTAGATCTCGCGCACCGCCTGCTCGGGCGCCCATGTCGTGATATGCCAGCAGCGCCGCGAGTCCTTGTCGTTGAGGCAGAAGTGCTTGAGCATGGCGTAGACGCCGCGGCTGCCGATGCCCTCCACGAGCCCTGCGGCGAGCGTGCCCGCGAGCAGCGGGTCCTCGGAGAGGTACTCGAAGGTGCGTCCGCCGAAGGGGGAGCGGTGGCAGTTCAGGGCAGGCGCGCACCAGCCGCAGTAGCCGGACTGGAGCGCCTCCTCGCCGAGCGCGGCGCCCATCTCGCGCATGAGCTCGGCGTTCCAGGTCTGCGCCTGCACGTAGCCGCTCGGGAAGGCAGCATGGTCCTTGTCCTCGGTCATGTAGACGTATGCAAAACCCGCGGGTCCGTCGGGCTCGACGGTCTTGGGCTTGCCCACGGTGCCGATCTCGTCGCTTCCGTAGACGCTGCCGCCCACGAGCTTCTCCATCTGGCCCGGCCGCAGCTGGTCGACGAGCAGGTCCCAAGCGGGGTCGTCGAGGTCGCGGCCACGCAGGTCGACGAGCGTGAGGCCGTTCTTCTGCCCGAGCGAGGGCATCTCGTCCGAGGAGTCGATGTGGGCGAGCGGGTCGTACATCTCGATCGCGGCACCTGCTTCCGCGGCGGTCTTGTCGGCAGACATTGGGGGGAAGGTTCCCCGGATATCCTTCCGCGAGAGCAGCGTCACGTTGCCGCGCAGGTACTCGTCGAGGTCCTCGAAGCGGTTCTCGATCTTCGAGCCGGTGACGTCATCCTCGAGGTACGCGAGTTCCTCCAGATACTCGTCCCAGCTGTCGACTACATCGTGGCTGTTCGCGCGCAGGCTCACGGTGTTGGTGCCGGCCTCGCGGTACCATCCATGGATCTTCGGATCGTAGCTCGCCACGTCGCGCAGGCTCCAGCTGAGCGCGAGCTCCTGCGACTCGCCGGGGGCGAGCTCGCGCGTCTTCGCGAAAGCAGCGAGCACGACCGCGCTCACCTCCGTCCCCGCGGGGGACCAGGGGGCGCTGTGGTAGAGCTGTACCACGTCCTTGCCCGGCACGCTGCCGGTGTTGGTTACGGTGACGGTCGCCTCGACGGTGCCGTCTTGGCTGAATCCCACGCCGTCGAGCGTCTGCTCGAAGGTCGTGTAGGAGAGGCCGAAGCCGAAGGGGAAGGTCACGTCCGCGCCGTAATCGATGGCACCCTCCGCATCAGCGGTCTCGAACCAGCGGTAGCCCACGTAGATGCCCTCGGCGTACTCGACGAAGTAGACGTTGCTGCCGAGCTGGGTGTAGTGGTCGGAGATGTCGGTGTAGCGCCTCGCGGCGAAGTTGGCAAAGCTCGGCGTCGCCGTGAGATCGGTAGCCCAGGTATCGGTGGTGCGGCCGGACGGGTTCACGACGCCCGCGAGCACGTCGCCCACGGCAAGCGCCCCCACGCCGCCCGGGAATCCGATCTCCACGATCGCGTCGGCCTCATAGGCGCCGCCCTTCTCCACGAGCGGGCCCACCTCCATGGTGGTCGCCACGTTGAGCAGCACGATGAGCTGCGAGCAGGATGCCTTCGCGCCCGCGATGAGCGAGAGCTCCTCGCGCGTGAGCTCGAGCTGGTGCTGGCCCTCGATGTAGCCCTCCGTCTCGCGGTTGGGTGTGAACGTCTCCACCTCGGGGTCGGCGAGGTCGCCGAGCAGATCTATGCTCAGGTCGTCTCCCTCTGCGCCGGGACGTCCCAGCACCACGATGCCGACCGTTCCATCAACGCCGGACCGCACATCCTCGGGATAGTCCTCCCACGGGATCTCGCCGATGTAGTGCGTGACGGTCGACGGACGGTCGAGCTGTCCCACGGCGCCGCGCGGGTAGCTGTCGAGGACCGTGGAGATCCACTCGGAGGGTGCCGTGTTCACGTCGAGCCCCGCCTGCGCGATGCCGTCGGCGAGGCCGATGCACGCCTCCGTGGCGATGCCGGCGGCTCCCGTGCCGCCGAAGATGGTGCCGGCCGCAGACCGTCCGAGCAGCGAGACGCGTGTGCCTGCGGGGAGCGGGAGCGCCGCATCGTCGTTTTTGAGCAGCACGATTCCCTCGGCCTCGACGCGCCGCGCGACCTCCTCGGCCGCGGCACGCGCCTCTGCGCCGGTTGCGTGTGCCGGCACGTAGTACTGCGCGTCCCAACCGCTCGGATCGACGGGCGTGATGGTTGACGGGGAGACGGCAGGCGCGGATTCGTCGACGGGTTCGGCCCCTGCGCTGGAACCCTCTCCGCATCCCGTAAGCGCCAAGGTTCCCGCCGCGGCGAAGGCCAGGGCTTCCCGTCTGGTAAGGGCTCGTGCGTGCATGATGCTCCTTCCGCATGGCTTTGCAAGAGCGTAGCACGTGGGGCGCCCTTTGCCCCGCTCGGTCCTCCACGAATCCTCCACTCGGGTACCAGCGAAATATTATACGAGGGGTCTCACCTGCGGCGATGGGGAAAGGGCGGATTTCGGAACGGGTATCAATCATCCAGCGGCACGAACGGATGCCGAACGACCTGAAAGCGGTACGGAGGACCACGATGAAGACCCTTCGCATTGTCTGCCCCACCTGCGGCGCCCACCTCGACGTCGATATCGATTCGGGTCAGGCGAGGTGCAGGTTCTGCAACGAGATCTTCTCGCTCGACACGCGCCATCGCGAGCCCGAGATGAGCGACGCCGAGCAGGCCGGCTACGACTTCGAGCGCGGCCGTCAGCGCGCGAGCGTGGAGTTCACCCAGGGCTATGCGGACCGCATGGCAGAGGCGCGCTCCCATATGCCCGCCATGGATCCCGAGCCGGTCTACGTGCCCGAGCCCGTGTACGAGCAGGCTCCCGTCCGCCAGGGCCTCCCGATCTGGGCGCTGATCGTCCTGTGGATGGTCTTCCCGCCCGCGGGTCTCGTGGCGACCATCGTGACGCTGATCCGCAGGACGTCCATCAACAGGAACCCCTCCTCTGCGGTGGGTGTCCTGACGATCTTCATGATCTTCTGGCTCGTGATCGTGCTGACGGCCATCGTGTACTGACCGTCTTCCAGCGGCCCTTCTTTCTCGCGGCGGCGCCTGGCAACCCGGGTGCCGCCTCTCTTTCGTTGGCGCTTTCCGTGCCGCTCGCGTACACTGCTGTATGGCACCTATTCCACCAGCAAGGAGACACCATGGCAGAGAAGCTCAAGTTCAAGGACATGCCCTACGAGCGCCCCGTCCTCGAGGACCTCATCGCACAGCTCGGCGCCCTCACCGAGCGCCTGAAGGCTGCGGGAAGCTACGAGGAGGCCAAGCGCATCTTCCTCGAGGAGGAGACGCTCGAGCGGCACGTCGACACCCTTGTCAACCTCTGCTACATCCGCCACTCCATCGATACGCGCGACGAGTTCTACAGCGGCGAGCAGGAGTGGTGGGACGAGAGCCTTCCCCTGCTTGCGGAGCCCCAGCAGGCCTGGAAGCTCGCCATGCTCGCGAGCCCCTTCCGCCCCGACTTCGAGGCGGAGTACGGCAATCTCATGTTCCTGAACACCGAGATCGAGGCGCGTTCCTTCTCGCCGGAGATCGTTCCCGAGCTGCAGGCCGAAGGCAAGCTCGCCACCGAGTACGGCAAGCTCATCGCCTCGGCGCAGATCCCCTTCCAGGGTGGAACCTACACGCTCTCACAGCTCACGCCCTTCAAGACCGATTCCGATGACGCCGTGCGCCTCGCCGCATGGAAGGCAGAGGGAGCCTGGTACAAGGAGCATCAGGCTGATTTCGACCGCATCTACGACGAGCTGGTGCACCTGCGCGACACCATGGGCAAGAAGCTCGGCTACGCCGATTTCACGCCGCTTGGCTACGACCGCATGCAGCGCAACTGCTACACCAAGGATGACGTCGAGAAGTTCCGCGCCGCCGTGCGCGCCTACGTCGTGCCGCTCTGCGAGGAGATCTACCGCCACCAGGCCGAGCGCATCGGCGTGCCCTATCCGCTGTCCTTCTCCGATGCCGCCCTCGCATTCCGCTCGGGCAACCCGCGTCCGCAGGGCACGGCTGACGACATCATCGCCAACGGCAAGCGCTTCTACGACGAGCTTTCGTCCGAGACGAGCGAGTTCTTCAACACCATGCTCGACCAGGAGCTCATGGACGTGCTCTCCACCGAGGGCAAGGAGGGCGGCGGCTACTGCACCTCGATCATGGACTACGAGGTGCCCTTCATCTTCGCCAACTTCAACGGCACGCAGGGCGACGTCGAGGTGATCACCCATGAGGCCGGCCATGCCTTCGAGGGCTGGCTCAACCGCAAGCGCATCCCCATGAGCTACGTGTTCGGCGGCATGGAGTCGTGCGAGGTCCACTCCATGAGCATGGAGTTCTTCGCGTGGCCGTGGTGCGAGGGCTTCTTCGGTCCCGACACCAAGAAGTACCTGTTCAGCCATCTTTCCGGCAGCGTCACGTTCATCCCGTACGGCACGATGGTCGACCATTTCCAGCACATCGTCTACGAGAAGCCCGAGATGACGCCTGCCGAGCGCCATGGCGTGTGGAAGGAGCTCCTCGGCATCTACATGCCGTGGATGCGACTCGACGGGGATATCCCGTTCTACGCCGACGGCGAGGGCTGGCAGCGGCAGATGCATATCTACGAGGTGCCGTTCTACTACATCGACTACTGCCTCGCGCAGACCGTCGCCCTCGAGTTCTGGGCGCTGATCCAGGACGACCAGAAGAACGCCTGGGAGCATTACATGGCCTATACGAGCCAGGGCGGCAGCCGCACCTTCACCGACCTGCTCGCCAATGCGGGCCTCGTGAGCCCCTTCGACGAGGCGTGCCTGCGCACCGCGTGCGACAAGGCCCACATCTGGCTTCAGAACTGCGACCTCTCCGACATCGCGTAGCGCGGCCGGGCTGTCCGTTCGAAACATGCTGAGGAGCTGACATGGGCAAGCGCGACCATCTCAAGGACTACGTGCCCACCGAGGACGGCGGGTACGAGTACGTAGGCACGCACTGGAGCTGGCCCAGCCCCGATATCCGCGCGGGCTTCCTCGGCCGTGCGCGCATGCTCTACGGCGTGGCGACCGCATGCATCATCGCTGCGGGATGCATCCCCGCGCCGGGTACGTTCGGAGCCTTCTACGTGGTGCTGCCCTTCCTGATCGGAACGGTGGGCGTCGTGCTCGCGGGCGTGGCGCTCTTCCGGATCTCGCGCGAGGACGATCCGATGCGCGATCACATCTACGCCTCGTCCGTGCCCTCGTTCTCACCGAAGCTGCTCGTGGGCGCGGCGGGCGCCGTCGTCTGCAGCGCCGCGGCGCTCGTCCACGGCATCGTGCTCGCCGCCACGGCCTCCGCCGAGGCATCGCTGCCGTTCTCCCTGTTGTTCGCAGCGCTCATGTTCGGTGCGGCGGTCTGCCTCTGGCAGATCCACCGCGCCTTCTCGGCCATCATCTTCACCCGCGAGAAGTCCTGAAAGCCTGCTCCTCACGAAACGTGCGGTTCGGTCCGCACGTTTCGCGATGCGCATAGGAATAATCGATACGGTTCGCGAAGCGTGCGTGCGTTTCGCGAACCGTATTCTTTTCCGCGCGGGATCCGCTGCGTCTATTCGGCAGCCTCGAAGATCTTGCGCACGTGCCCGCGGCGCATCCAGACGAGCAGCACGCTGGCGGTGACCGCGGCAAGCCCGCACAGGGTCATGCACACGCGGTAGTCGAGCACCTCGCCCAGTGCGCCCACGGCGAGCGCGCACACGCTGCAGGCGGCCATGACGAATGCGCCCTGGAACGCGTTCACCCGCGAGCGCATGTGCTCGGGGATGTAGCGCTGCATGGCCGACTCGCGCAGGATGTAGCTGTTCGCGCCGAGGAAACCGCACGCGGTGCGGTTGGCGAGCATGAGCGGGTAGGGGAGCCATAGCAGCACGGCATCCATCAGGTCGTAGAAGATGTAGACGAACAGGCATATCCCGAAGCGTTTCTCGCGCGGCACCTTGACCGCATACTGGAGGGCGCTCCCGACGGTCCGCCCGATGCATTCCGCGGCGGAGAAGAGCGCGTACAGCGCAGCCGAGAGTCCCGGCGTGGTGCGGAAGAACGCGATGAGGATGGGGGAGTAGCCGGTGCCGATGCCGTTGGTCACCGCCATGTAGCCCATGAGGCCGCGCATGCCCTTCTCGCCGCCGAGCCATGACGCCGCCTCGCGGATGTCGGATGCCCAGAGTGCGAGCCCCGTCTCCTCGCGCTTCTCGCGCTCGTGTTCCGCCACGTGCACGAAGCTCTCGATCAGGGCGGCTGCGACGGCGAGGCCGCCCTGGATCATGAGCAGGCGCGCCACGCCGATGGTGTCGAGGAGCACGGCCGCGAAGGGCGTCATGACCACGACGAGCGTGGTGAAGAGCATGGACGAGACCGCATAGCCCTTCTGCTCGGCGCCGAGGGGGATGACCTCGGGGTAGATGCTCGTCCATGCGAGCTCGTCGACCGCCTCGAGGCAGGCCAGCACGAGCGAGACCGCAAGGTAGGCGACGTATGAGAACGTCGAGAAGGCGAGCCAGCAGCCCAGCGCCGCGTAGGCGATGCCGCACACCACGTCTCCCGCCACGAGGAAGGCCTTGCGCGGAAGGCGGTCCATGAAGGGCGAGATGATCAGCGGCACGAACACGTGGGGCACGAGCTGGATCGCGATGACGAGGGCGGATGCGAGCGTGGAGCCCGTCTCGTCGAAGACGAAGAACGAGAGCGCGAACTCGCCCGCTATGCCGCCTGCAGCGCCGAGGACGGTTGCAAACGTTATGAGCGAGAAGTCGCGGGTCCAGAGATTGACGTTGTCGGGAGGGGTCTGCTCGACCCCGGGGGAATCGGTTGGCATGGGGGCCTCCAGCTGAAGAGTTGGGACGGGCGGTCTCTTCTGTTAGCTGCGGGCTTTCACCATCGCGTCGTTCCTCTCCGGTACGGGGTCGTTGCAATCGTTATCGTACCATAGCGGGCTGCCGGAGCGACCTTCTTCTGCATTGTTACCAGATTGTTTCGTAGCCTGTGCCGCTCGGCGGATAAACACCTTTTAGAACGGTTGCAGACAATCTACGTGCTAACATTTCCGAGAATGTGCAAAAGCGGAAGGCTTTTGACAGGTGTTTGAATGTTTGTGAAAGGAAGGATTGCACGATGAAGGACCTGACCCGTAGGAATTTCCTCTTCGGTTCCCTTGCGGCTGCCGGTATGACCCTGGCTGCCTGCAACAACGGCGGCGGCACCGCCCCCGCTGACGGCGGAGATGAGGGCGGCGAGGCAGAGCCCGCTCCCGCAGGCAACGACACCCCGCTCGTCGTCGGTTACTCCAACTTCTCCAGCAAGTTCTCGCCGTTCTTCGCCGAGTCCGCGTACGACCAGGACGCCGCTGCCATGACGCAGATCAACCTCTTCCCCTACGACCGTCTTGGCCAGGATGTCTACAACAGCATCCAGGGCGAGACTCGCGAGTACAACGGCACCGACTACACCTACAAGGGTGCCTCCGACGTCGTCATCACCGAGAATGCCGACGGCACCGTCGACTACGACTTCACCATGCGCGAGGACATCGTCCACTCCGACGGCGAGCCCTGCACCATCGATGACGCCATCTTCAACATGTACGTCGTCTGCGACCCGACCTACGATGGCTCCTCCACCCTGTTCTCCATGCCCATCGAGGGCATGGAGGCGTACCGCTCCGGCATGGCCTCGCTCTACAACCTGATCGTCGCCGCCGGCCGCGACAACACCGACTTCACTTACTGGACCGAGGACCAGCAGAAGCACTACTGGGAGACCGCCGACAAGGCAGCCGTCGCCATCGCCCAGGAGATCGTCGACTACCTCATCGCCGCTGGTGCCAACACCGCTGAGGACGACCTCTCCGTGGTCGCCCCCAACTGGGGCTTCGAGGTTCCCGAGGGTGCCACGATCGAGGACTTCGCCAACGTCATGATGGAGGCCTACGGCGGCGACGTCGTCTCCCTGATCAACACCGAGAACGCCGGCTCCACGGTCGACGGCCTTTTCCCCGACTACAGCGATTACCAGGTCGGTATCGAGACCGGCGAGTCCGCGCCCAGCATCACCGGCATCCAGAGGACCGGCGACTACAGCATGCGCGTCAAGGCGACCCAGGTCGACGCCACCCTCATCCAGCAGCTCCAGCTCAACCTCCCGCCGATGCACTACTACGGCGACAAGGCCCTCTACGACTTCGACAACAACTCCTTCGGCTTCCCCAAGGGCGACCTCTCCAGCGTCCGCGCGAAGACCACCCAGCCTCTCGGCCCCGGCGCCTACAAGTTCATCAAGTATGAGAACGGCGTCATCAACTACGAGGCCAACGAGAGCTACTACCTGGGCGCTCCCAAGACCAAGTACCTGCAGTTCCGTGAGATGAGCGATGCCGACAAGCTCAACGGCGTCGTCACCGGCACCGTCGACATCACCGATCCGTCCTGGTCGAAGGACACCGCCAACGCGGTTGCGCAGACCAACGGCAACGGCGAGATCACCGGCGACAAGATCACCACCTCCACCGTCAACAACCTGGGCTACGGCTACATCGGCATGAACCCCAACAACGTGTGCGTTGCCGGCGACCCCGCCTCCGATGCCTCCAAGAACCTCCGTCGCGCCTTCGGCACCATCTTCGCCGTCTACCGCGACGTCGCCATCGACTCCTACTACGGCGAGGCTGCCTCGGTCATCAACTACCCGATCTCCAACACCTCCTGGGCCGCTCCGCAGGCCACCGATGACGACTACCGTCTTGCCTTCTCCACCGACGTCGCAGGCAACGACATCTACACCTCCGACATGGACGCCGACGCCAAGTACGCTGCTGCCGCGGCTGCCGCGCTCGGCTTCCTCGAGGCTGCCGGCTACACCGTCGCCGATGGCAAGGTCACCGCTCCCGCCGAGGGCGCCAAGCTCGAGTACGAGGCCATGATCCCCGCCGACGGCTCCGGCGACCACCCCGCGTTCATGATCCTCACCGAGGCCAAGGCCGCTCTTGCCAACCTCGGCATCAACCTCATCGTCAACGACCTCTCCAACTCCTCCGACCTGTGGACCAAGATCGAGGCCGGCCAGCACGAGATCTGGTGCGCTGCTTGGGGCGCCACCCGCGATCCGGATATGTATCAGATCTACTACTCCGACGCCAAGAACCCCGAGAAGGCGACCGGCTCCCGCGTCAACCCCAACGGCGGCGTGAACCAGGGCGGCTCCAACTACATGTACCGCATCACCGACCCCGACCTCGACGATCTCATCATGGAAGGCCGCACCTCCACCGACCAGGCCTACCGCAAGCAGATCTACAAGGCCGCTCTCGACACCGTCCTCGACTGGGCAGTCGAGATCCCCACGTACCAGCGCCAGAACGCCATCATCTTCTCGACCGAGCGCGTCAACATCTCCACGGTCACCCCGGACATCACCACGTTCTACGACTGGAAGAGCGAGATTGAGAACATCGAGATGAACTAGTCTCGGATCCTTGGACTCGTATCTAGACACAGTGTAAGGTCGCGCGCCACCGCCTCCGGCAGGGGACGGTGGCGCGTGATGGTAATTGCAGGGGGTGTAATCCGTGAGGAAATTCATCATCAAGCGCATCCTCATATCGGTGGTGATCCTGTTCTTCGTAGCGTTCATCATCTATGTGCTCATGCGCTGCCTTCCCACGTCATACCTCGAGCAGATTGCGCGCGAGAAGTCCATGCAGCCGGGCTCCAAGAGCTACGACGAGTGGATGGCGCAGCTTTCCGCCACATACGGTATGGACAAGGGCATCGTGCCGGGATTCTTCGCATGGTGCGGCAAGGCGATCCGTGGCGACTTCGGAGACTCTTGGAAATGGACCGTCCCGGTGACGGAGAAGTTCGCCGATTCCGTGTGGATCAGCTTCATCATGGGTGCCATCTCGTTCTTCTTCGAGATTATCATCGCCATCCCGCTGGGAATCATCGCAGCGACGAAGCAATACACGAAAGTGGACTACACGATCACGATCATAGCCTTGGCTTGTTTCTCGTTCCCCACGTTCTTCTTCGCCTCCCTGCTCAAACTCGTGTTCTCCGTGCATCTGCACTGGTTCGACCTCGGCGGCTTGATCGGCCGCCACTATGAGCAGCTCGATGCTATGGGCAAGTTCCTCGACAGAGCCAACCACCTCGTCATGCCCATCGTGACCCTCGTGGTCATCTCCATCGGCGCGCTCATGCGCTATACGCGCACCAACATGCTCGAAGTCCTGAACGCCGACTACATCCGCACGGCGCGCGCCAAGGGCCTCTCCGAGAACAAGGTCATCTACCATCATGCGTTCCGCAATACCCTGATCCCGCTCGTCACCATGCTGGGCGGATCGCTCCCGGGCCTGTTCGCGGGCGCCCTCATCACCGAGACCCTGTTCTCCATCCCGGGCATCGGCTTCGTCTCCTACCAGTCCATGGTTGCGGGCGACATCCCGTTCTCCATGTTCTACCTGGTCTTCATGGCGATCCTCACGCTGCTCGGAAACCTGATATCGGACATTCTCTACGCCGTGGTCGATCCACGCGTACGTATTGCATAGGGGAGGTGTGAAGCATGAGCATTCTCGACTCCCATAACGAGGACGAGCGCCCGCTGCGCGTGCAGAACGTTCCCCAGGCCGCCCTCAACACCCACGAGCGCAACCGCGCCGAGGCCGAGGCGGACAAGATGCAGAACGCCGTCGACGAGGCCCTGGCGCAGGACGCCAGCGCGATGGCGGATACCGAGGGCTACTCCCTCAACGACGACCGTCGCGTCAAGACGCTTTCCCCCACGATGCTCGTCATCAAGCGGTTCCTCCGCAACCGCGTGGCCATGGTCGGCCTCTTCATCCTTGCCTTCATGTTCCTCTTCTCGTTCCTGGGCGGCGTTCTGAGCCCCTATGGCGAGGCCCAGCTGTTCTACCGCAATGACGACCAGAACAAGCCGTTCGCAGGCGTCACCGAGAACACCGACCTCCGCTACATCGAGGGTTCGGCAAACTCGTTCCCCAGCTTGGCCCGCGCCAAGTTCACCCAGGCGCTCAAGGCGGGCGATGCCACCTTTGAGTCGAAGGGTGTGACCTACCGTTACGAGTCGCTCGACGAGGACATCTACCTCATCTACGAGGTGCAGGCGAGCGGTCCGTGCGCCGTCGCCACGTATGAGACGGTGAGCAACTCGCAGTCCAACGACAAGCTGCCCTTCGGTTTCCAGCTTGCCATCCTCGAAGCCCAGGCTGCCAAGCAGGCGTCTTTCGAGTACGAGGGCGTGACCTACGCCATCGACGAGCACGGTGCCGTCATGGATGCCTCGGGTACCGAGGTTGCCTACGCGAGCCGCTACTCCATCCGCGCCGTTATGGGCGACGTGTTCCTTTCGCGCCAGTTCAAGGAGGAGCTGGTCGAGGCGATCGAGGCCGGCGAGAAGGTGTTCACCTTCACCGATGTCGACGGTACCACCGCCGACTACACCATCACGATGGACACGGGCAAGGCCGGTTGGACCATCCTGCGCTCCACGTCGACCCGCGTGTTCGACACTTACTCGTCCCCGAGCGCCGAGCACTGGCTGGGCACCGACCGCAACGGCATGGACATGCTCACGCGCCTCATGTACGGCGGCCGCGTGTCGCTCTATATCGGCTTCGTCGTCGTCATCATCGAGACGGTCATCGGCGTCATCCTCGGCGGTATCTCCGGCTACTGCGGCGGCTGGGTCGACAACCTGATCATGCGTATCGTCGACGTGTTCTACTGCATCCCGTCGATGCCGATCATCATCATCCTCGGTGCGGCTATGGATGCGATGCGCGTCGATCCCCAGGTCCGCATGCTCTATCTCATGCTGCTGCTCGGCTTCCTCGGCTGGGCCGGCATCGCCCGCCTCGTGCGCGGCCAGATCCTGTCGCTGCGCGAGCAGGAGTTCATGGTCGCGGCGGAGGCTACGGGCATCCGCGCCTCGAGGCGCATCTTCAAGCACCTCATCCCCAACGTCATCCCGCAGCTCATCGTCTCGATGACCATGGCTCTGGGCTCGACGATCATCACCGAGGCTACGCTCTCGTTCCTCGGCCTCGGCGTCAAGTTCCCGTTCGCGTCGTGGGGCAACATCATCAACGACGTCAACGACACCTTCGTCCTGACGAACTACTGGTTCATCTGGATCCCCGCGGGCATCTGCCTGCTTTCCACCGTTCTGGCATTCAACCTGGTCGGCGACGGTCTGCGCGACGCCTTCGACCCCAAGATGAAGCGTTAGGGGGTCGATGGGAATGGCAAACAGGGAAAAGGCACGCGCCGACGCGAGCCAGAAGAAGTCCAAGGAGACCGCTCGCGCCAGCCGCAGCGGCTATCTGAGCGCCAAGGAATCGCGCGCCATCTCCAAGGCGAACCGCAAGATCACCGATGAGCTCGAGAAGAAGTGGAAGCGCAAGAACGTTCCCGAGTCCGAGTTCCTCACCACCATGAGGGATCCGAACAACGCGGTGGAGTTCGACGATCTCCACACGTACTTCTTCACCGATTCCGGTACCGTCCGCTCGGTCGACGGCGTGAGCTTCGAGGTCCCGCAGGGCCAGGTCGTGGGCGTCGTGGGCGAGTCCGGCTGCGGCAAGTCGGTCACATCGCTCTCGCTCATGCAGCTGCTGCAGCGTCCGCAGGGCCAGATCGTCTCCGGCGAGATCCGCCTGAACCTCGGCGACAAGGCCTACGACATCGCCAAGATCAACCGCGACAACATGCAGCATCTGCGCGGCAACATGATCTCGATGATCTTCCAGGAGCCCATGACGTCGCTCAACCCGGTCTTCCGCATCGGCGACCAGGTCGACGAGGTCATCGCCCTGCACGACGGCGAGGGCAAGACCGAGGCCGAGATCCGCGAGCGCACCATCGAGGCTATCAAGATGGTCGGCATCGCGAACGCCGAGGGCGTCGCCGAGATGTTCCCGCACGAGCTTTCCGGCGGCATGCGCCAGCGCATCATGATCGCCATGGCGCTCGCCTGCAACCCCAAGATCATCATCGCCGACGAGCCCACCACAGCCCTCGACGTGACGATCCAGGCGCAGATCCTCGACCTGCTCCGCAACCTCAAGGACAAGATCAACTCCTCGATCATGCTCATCACGCATGACCTGGGCGTCATCGCCGAGATGGCCGACTACGTCGTGGTCATGTACGCGGGCCGCATCGTGGAGAAGGGCACGGCCGACGACATCTTCCACCATCCCGCGCATCCCTACACCATCGGCCTCATGGCCTCCAAGCCGGTCGTGGGACGCGAGGTCGAGAAGCTCTTCTCGATTCCCGGCAAGGTGCCCAATCCCATCAACATGCCCGACTACTGCTACTTCCGCGACCGCTGCGACCGTCGCCTCGGCTGCTGCGATGGCGAGTATCCGTGTGAGATCAGCATCTCCGAGACGCACAAGGTCAGCTGCTACCGCTTCTACGAGGAGCACAAGGCGGAGGCCGCCGCTGACGGCAAGGACGACATGACCGCCTTCGGCATGGGAGGGGTGAGCGCATAATGGCGAAAAACAACGTCGCCATGCCCGCTGCGGACAAGCTGGTCTACGACCCGCAGTACATCCTCATGGTGCGCGACCTCAAGAAGTACTTCGACATCAAGGGCGGCATGATGAACCGCGTCGTCGGCCACGTCAAGGCAGTCGACGGCGTCACGTTCAACCTCAAGCGCGGCACCACGATGGGCCTCGTGGGCGAGTCCGGCTGCGGCAAGACCACCACGGGCCGCACGATCCTGCGCCTTTCGGGCGACAAGACCGCAGGCGACGTGCTGTTCAACGGCCAGGAGGTCTACGACTTCTCGCATGAGGAGCTGCGCCATCTGCGCACCAAGATGCAGATCATCTTCCAGGATCCGTTCTCGTCGCTTTCGCCGCGCCTTCCCATCGGCGAGATCATCGGCGAGGCCGTCCGCGAGCACGGCCTGGTGCCCAAGGCGGAGTTCGATGACTACATCGACGAGGTCATGGACCAGTGCGGACTGCAGCCGTTCCAGAAGGAGCGCTACCCGCACGAGTTCTCCGGCGGCCAGCGCCAGCGCATCTGCATCGCCCGCGCCCTCGCGCTGAACCCCGAGTTCGTCGTCTGCGACGAGCCCGTCTCGGCGCTCGACGTGTCGATCCAGGCGCAGATCATCAACCTGCTGAACGAGTTGCAGGAGCAGCACGACCTCACGTACCTGTTCATCAGCCACGACCTCTCGGTCGTCGAGCACATCTCCGACACCGTCGGCGTCATGTACCTCGGCAACCTCGTGGAGTACGGCGAGAAGAAGGACATCTTCGCGAACCCGCTGCACCCCTACACCGAGGCGCTCTTCTCGGCCATCCCGATTCCCGATCCGGATGCTAAGATGAACCGTATCGTGCTCGAGGGCTCCATCCCCTCGCCGGCGAACCCGCCCGAGGGCTGCAAGTTCCACACCCGCTGCAGCAAGTGCATGGAATGCTGCAAGCATGTGGCGCCCGTGCAGAAGGAGATCGAGCCCGGTCACTTCGTGGTGTGCCACCTGTTCGACGACGTGCCCGCGGTCAGCCACGACGACGCTGTGGAGCCGCTGGTCAAGGTCGAGAAGACGTCGGAAGATGCCGCGGCAGCAGACGCATAGCGACGACGACGGTCGCACCGTTGCCGATATGAGCGGCGTGGGCGGTTTCGAGCCGCCCACGCCGCTTTCCCCCGGTTCGCGCGATGTGCGCGAGGAGATCGGGGGAGAAGAGGAGCGGCGGATGGTCATCCTCGGCACGCTCAAAGCGGGTCTCTCGCTCGGTGCCGTCTACGTCATCGTCTTCGGCATCGTCATCGCCCTCATGGTCTTCTTCTGGACCTGAGACAGTTACCTGGTCATTTGTCTCATTGGTTTTCATGAGACAGTTACCCGGTCATTTGTCTCATTGGTTTTCAGGCGCGACTGATGATGTTCTTACTGATTCCGGTCAACCGTTCGATTTGACGTATCGAAAGACCTGAAGCCCGAAGATCTCTGAGCCGCTCATTTCGGTCGTGGCGGTTTAGAGCTTTGATATCTCCCAGCTTGACTCCGCCTAGGACACTCTTAGCTATGCCGATTGCAATTTCGTCGGGCATTGCCCGCGTTATCGATCTTCTGTTTCCAATCTCCAGAAAGCCTTCGATATCCTGTCTGCTGTCGTGGAACGCCATAAACTCCTCGACAGTTCCGAAAAGGCTGAGAATGGGTTCTGTCTTGCAATAGCGTGCTTCTCCGAGATACTCTTGGTAGCTCGACCACTCATACGTGTCGAAATCACAGATGCCCGCAGATTCAGGATTGAAGTGAATATAACGGGTAACAAGCATTAAGTACACTTCGTCGGTGACCGGCTCGCTAAGATATCGTTCTTGGAACAGATGCCCTGATCGACCATATCGCTCATTGAAATAGAGAGCGTACTCCCTGCAGAGGTAACGCATGCATTCGGCAATCTGCTCAAGCGGGGCTTGCAGAAGCAGATGAACATGGTTTCCCATCAGGCACCATGCGAGCGCTTCCGTTTTATTGGCAGACAGCGCATGCTCGAAAAAGGAGAGGAACTTGTTTCGGTCCTCGTCGCATTCGAAGATAAGCTGCTTGCCCGTTCCACGGGCAACGACATGATAGATGTCCAGCTCACTTGGTATTCGACGCTGGCCCATGTTCTCTCCAAATCGAATGGCGGTATCTGATAATGCTAGAGGTATCGTGACGGGGTTGCGTCGAGAGTTTTTGAAATGCCCTCTGCACACATCTTCTGCAATGAGACAAATGACCGGGTTACTGTCCCATGAAAACCAAAGAGACAAATGACCGGGTAACTGTCTGAAAAAGGAGACAAACAACCTGTCCCCATGTGCGGGCTAGGTTAACGATGTGTCAACGCTGCACGAGAGCAGGCGTAGACGGAATGAGACCCCCCTATAATCAATCCTTGTAATTATTTGGGTGGAGTCTCCCTTCGTGGAAATCAGAGGTGAGCCTATGGATTCCAAGACCCTACGCTATATCGGCAAGCGCATCATTTTAGCGGTTGTCACGCTGTGGGCGGTCATCACCATCACGTTCTTCGTCATGCATGCTGTACCCGGTGGCCCGTTCACGCGCGAGAAGGCCATCTCCGCGGAGGCTCAGGCGGCGCTCGAGGCGAAGTACGGCCTCGACAAGCCCCTGTTCGAGCAGTACACCACCTACCTCACCGACGCCATCCACGGCAACTTCGGCCCCTCGCTCAAGCAGCGCGGCCGCATGGTCACCGACATCATCCTCGACGGCATGAAGACCTCCGCCAAGATCGGCCTGATCGCCTTGCTTATCGCCACGGTACTCGGCATCCTCTTCGGCGCTGTAGCCGCGCTGCGACGAAACACGTTGCCCGACAAGATCATCATGATCATGACCACGGCATTCGTTTCCATGCCGTCGTTCATCATGGGATCGCTCCTGATGATCGTCTTCTGCGTTTCCCTAAAGGTGCTGCCCGCCAACGGCGCTTCCGAGGGCGGCCTCATCCTGCCCATCATCACGCTCTCGCTCTATCCCATGGCCTACATCACGCGCCTCACGCGCTCCTCGATGCTCGACGTGCTGGGCCAGGACTACATCCGCACCGCCAAGGCCAAGGGCGTCTCCGGGCGCAACGTCATCATCGGCCATGCGCTCAAGAACTCGCTCATCCCCGTCATCACCTACTTCGGGCCTGAGCTGGCCTACATCGTCACCGGCTCGCTCGTCGTTGAGCAGATCTTCGCGGTGCCCGGCATCGGCCGCTACTTCGTGAATTCCATCACGGGCCGCGACTACACGCTCATCATGGGCACCACCATCGTGCTCGCAACCCTCATCGTCATCATGAACCTCGTGTCCGACATCCTCTACAAGGTTGTCGATCCGCGCATCAACCTGGAGTAGGAGGTGGACAAGATGGAGAACAAGATCCTTACCGGTCATGTCGACCTTTCCCAGTTCCACGTCGACCCGATCGATTTCGCGCCTGCCTCCGAGGAGGACAAGGCCTACATGGTGCAGATGCGTCCGTCCTCCACATTCTTCAAGGACGGCTGCAAGCGCCTGTACAAGAACAAGGTTGCCTTCGTGAGCCTCATCGTCATCATCCTGATCACCCTCTCGTCCATCGTGCTGCCCTTGGTTTGGCCCTACGACTACGCCAAGCAGCTCGGCAACCAGCCCGGCCGTCCGGTCGATTCGAGCTTCAACAACCTGCGCCCCATGGAGTACGCGGCATCTGAGCAGAAGCGCATCGAGGCGGGGGAGAGCGTCTTCCCGCACATCTTCGGTACCGACTCCGCAGGCCGCGACTACTTCATCCGCGTGGTCTACGGCACCCGCATCTCGCTCGCGGTTGGCTTCTTCGCATCGATCATCGTTCTGGTCATCGGAATGACGCTGGGTTCCATCGCAGGTTTCTCGGGAGGCAAGGTCGACATGTTCATCATGCGAATAGTCGACATCATCTACTCCTTGCCCGACATGCTCATGGTCATCCTTCTCGCGAGCGTGATGCGCGAGACCCTGGGGCCTGCCATCGATGGCACCGTGCTCGCCAAGATCGGCTCCAACATCATCTCGCTGTTCGTCATCTTCGCCCTGCTGTACTGGTGCTCCATGGCGCGCCTCATCCGCGGCCAGATCCTCTCCCTGCGCGAGCAGGAATACGTTCTCGCCTCGCAGGCAACCGGCGCTGGCCCCGGCTGGATCATCAAGAAGCACCTGATTCCCAACTGCATCTCGGTCATCATCATTTCCACTGCCCTGCAGATCCCCAGCGCCATCTTCACCGAGAGCTTCCTCTCGTTCCTCGGCCTCGGCGTGAACGCGCCCATGCCCTCGTTGGGTTCACTCGCTTCCGACGCGCTGAACGGCGTCACCTCTTACGGCTACCGCCTGGTCATCCCCGCCATCGTCATCTCGCTCATCGTGCTGTCGCTCAACCTCTTCGGCGACGGCTTGCGCGACGCCTTCGACCCCAAGCTCAACCAGTAGGAAAGGAGGAATAACCATGTCACTGCTCGAAGTCACCGACCTCCATACTTCGTTCTTCACCGACGCCGGCGAGGTCAAGGCCGTGAACGGCGTATCCTTCTTCCTCGACCGCGGCAAGGTCCTCGGCATTGTGGGCGAGTCCGGCTCAGGCAAGTCCGTCACCGCCTACTCGATCCTCCAGATCCTCGCCCCCACGGGCAAGATCGTCAGCGGTTCGATCAAACTCGACGGACAGGAGCTCGTGGGTGCGGGCGAGAAGGTCATGCAGGATGTCCGCGGCAACCGCATCTCCATCATCTTCCAGGACCCGATGACCTCCCTCAACCCCACCTATACGATCGGCCACCAGATCATGGAGGCCATCATGCTCCACACCAACCGCAACAAGCAGGAGGCGTGGGATCGTGCGGTTGAGATGCTCTCGCTCGTGGGCTTCAACGAGCCCGAGAAGCGCATGAAGCAGTACCCGTTCGAGCATTCCGGCGGCATGCGCCAGCGTGCCATGATCGCCATGGCGCTTGCCTGCGAGCCCGACATCCTCATCGCCGACGAGCCCACCACGGCTCTCGACGTGACCATCCAGGCGCAGATCCTCGAGCTCATGCAGGACCTCCAGAAAAAGCTCGGCATGGCCATCATCATGATCACCCACGACCTGGGCGTCGTCGCGCAGCTCTGCGACGAGATCGTGGTCATGTACGCCGGCTCCTACTGCGAGCGCGGCACCGCCGACGAGATCTTCTACAACCCCAGGCACGAGTACACCAAGGGCCTCCTGCGCTCCATCCCCACGCTCGATACCATGGGCCAGAAGCTCCAGCCCATCACCGGTACCCCCATCGACCTGCTGAACCTCCCCAAGGGTTGCCCCTTTGCGCCGCGCTGCGACGCCGCAATGAAGATCTGCATCCGCCAGGCTCCCGAGAGCATGGACATCAACGAGTTCCACAAGGCGTCGTGCTGGATGAACGTGAAGGCGCTTGCGGAGGCGCAGGCAGAGCTCGAGAAGAAGGCTGCCGCCGCACCTGCAGAAGCCGAGGAAGGCGGTGATGCCGAGTGAGCACCGAAGAGCGTCCCCTCGTCGAGGTCAAGCACCTCAAGGAGTATTTCCCCATCAACACCGGCTGGTTCAAGACCACGCCGCTCAAGGCTGTCGACGACGTGAGCTTCATCATCAACCGTGGCGAGACGCTGGGCCTCGTGGGCGAGTCGGGCTGCGGCAAAACCACTGTTGGCCGTACGATCCTGCATCTCTACCAGCCCACCGACGGCGAGGTCATCTACGATGGCAAGCCCATCAAGACCAAGGAGGACCTCACCGAGTTCCGCAAGAAGTCCACGATGGTCTTCCAGGATCCGTATTCCTCGCTCAACCCCCGCATGACGGTCTCGGACATCATTGCCGAGCCTCTCGACGTGCATAAGATGTACACCGATCCCAAGGCCCGCGAGCAGCGCATCCTCGAGCTCATGGACCACGTGGGCCTCAACTCCGAGCACGCCAGCCGCTACGCCCACGAGTTCTCCGGCGGACAGCGCCAGCGTATCGGCATTGCACGCGCCCTGGCGATCAACCCCGAGTTCATCGTCTGCGACGAGCCCGTCTCGGCCCTCGACGTGTCCATCCAGGCGCAGGTCATCAACATGTTCGACGAGCTGCAGGATCAGCTGGGGCTCACCTATCTCTTCATCGCCCACGACCTGCTCGTCGTGCGCCACATCTCCGACCGCATCGCCGTCATGTACCTTGGCAAGATGGTGGAGCTTGCAGATGCCGAGGAAGCCTACAACCATCCTCTGCATCCCTATTCCAAGTCGCTCATCTCTGCGGTGCCCATCCCCGATCCCAAGATCGCCCGCTCTAGCAAGCGCATCGCATTGCAGGGTGACATCCCGAGCCCGCTCAACGCGCCGTCCGGCTGCCCCTTCCGCACCCGCTGTCCGTACGCCACCGATGAATGCGCAGAGTCGATGCCCCCGTTCGAGGAAGTCGAGAAGGGCCACTTCGTGGCATGCCATCGCGTTAGGGAGATCAACGGCTAGAGTTTGTGTCAGAACCGTTAACAAGCGCTGGTAAAGGGCCGGGTTCTTGAGAATCCAGCCCTTTTTCGCGCTAAACTTACGCGGTCTGTATATTTCCAGAGCAGTTTCTGGAAACAGGTTTTTGTTCGAAGGAAGGAACAGAAATGATCGATCTTACCCGTAGGAATTTCCTGAAGACGCTCGGCGGCGTTGTCGTCATGGGCAGCCTTACCGCTTGCGGTGGCAACAACGGCGGCGAGACCCCCGCTCCCGAGGGCGGCGAGGGTGCCGGCACCGACGAGAACGTCATCCAGTTCGCGACCCCTGAAGAGGCCGAGGCTGCCAAGGCCGAGATCCGCAACGCCATCATGCTGCTCTTCGACCGCACCTACATCGTCGACGAGGTCGCACAGGGCGGCCAGGTTCCCGCCAGCACCTTCGTCACGCGCGACGCGCCCGACTTCGACGGCAACTCCTGGCTCGACAGGGCAGGCCGCGGCAACGGCACCGGTTACTACGACGTCGGCAAGGAGGCTCTCGAGGCCAACTACAACAAGGCCATGGAGATCCTCGGCAAGTACTACAACATCGACGAGAACGGCATGATCACCAACTTCCCGACCATGACCTATCTCTACAACACCAACGAGGGCCACAAGGCCATCGGCGAGTACCTGCAGAGCGCGCTTGCTGGCGTCGGCATCACCATGAACATGGAGAACCAGGAGTGGGCAACCTTCCTGAACACCCGTAAGAACGGCGATTACTCCATGGCCCGTAACGGCTGGATCATGGACTACACCGACCCCATCTGCATGCTCGACATGTGGACCTCCGGCTCCGGCAACAACGACGTCCAGTACGGCAAGGGCGCCCATGCCGACCTCAAGATGTACAACCTCGACCTCACCAAGTGGGGCTATGACACCAAGGTCGAGAACGGCACGTGGGCCGAGACCTTCGATGTCCTCATCGACACCATCAAGAAGTGCTCCGATCAGGAGAAGCGCTTCGAGATGATGCACCTCGCCGAGGATATGCTCATGGAGACCGGCGCTCTCTGCCCGATCTACTACTACACCATGGTCTACATGCTCAGCAAGGACGTCACCGGCCACGCTGCCAACCCGCTGGGCTTCAACTACTTCAAGGGCACCAAGGTCGCAGGCTCCGACGAGTCCATCAACGTCTGCATCGCCTCCGAGCCCGACACCATCGACCCCGCCCTCAACTCCGCCGTTGACGGCGCCACGATGATCGTGCACCTGTTCTCCGGCCTTGCCAAGTGGGAGCCTCAGGGCGACGGCACCTTCGCCATCGCTCCCGACTGCGCCGAGGAGCTCGTCGAGGGCGTCCAGAACGAGGACGGCACCGTCACTTACACCTACACCCTGCGTGAGGGCCTCACCTGGTCCGACGGCCAGCCGCTTACCGCCAAGGACTTCGAGTTCGCATGGAAGCGCGCTGTCAACCCCGACACCGCTGCCGACTACGAGTACATGTTCGACGTCGTCAAGGGCTACGCTGAGGGCGATCTCGCCGTCACCGCCATCGACGACCGCACCCTCGAGGTCACCACGAACAACCTCATCGCCTACTGGAACGAGCTCATGGCCTTCCCCGTGTACATGCCCGTCCGCGAGGACGTCGTCTCCAACGAGTCCTGGGCAACCGACCCCTCGACTTACGTCTGCAACGGCGCCTACACGCTCGACAGCTGGGATCACAACTCCCTCATCACCCTCAAGAAGCGCGACGAGTACTGGGATGCCGACAACACCATCATGAAGCAGATCAACTTCTACCTCTCCGATGATGACAACAACATCCTCTCCAACTTCGAGACCGGTGCTTGGCAGTTCATCGAGGGCATCCCCACCAACGAGATGGCCCGTGTCAAGGAGCAGTACCCCGACGAGTACGTTGCTGGTCCTTACGCCGGTACCTACTATGTCTGCTGGAACGTCAACGCGGACATCCTTCCCGCATAAGTTCTTAGCCGATCAGGTACCTTGCGGAGAGCCGCCCTTCGGGGCGGCTCTCTTCTTGTATAGTGGTGGGTGCAAACCGCATGCTCCCGATGGGGGAGCGGCGACGATTCCGAAGAGGGCGATACCGTGGATGATGTGCGTTCGTTCGATGTGAAGGTCAACGGATACGACTATGAGGCGCGCTACAGCGCGGATACCGTCGACAACGTGCTCCTGCCCCTCCTGAGGCGTCTCAAGGCCCTGCACGACCGTCTGGGCCGCCGTACGGTGGTCTTCCTCACCGCCCCTCCGGGAGCAGGCAAGTCCACCGTCGCGACCGTCCTCGAGATGCTCGCGAAAGACGAGCTCGGGCGCGACGTCTTCCAGTCCGTTGGCCTCGACGGCTTCCACTACTGCAACGACTATCTCAAGACCCATGCCATCATGCGCGACGGTAAGCCGCTTCCCCTGAAGGCCATCAAGGGCGCACCCGAGACCTTCGACCTCATCGAGTTCAAGAAGCACCTGGACAACCTGCCCGTCATGGTCAGGATGCCGTGGCCGGTCTACGACCGCCGCAAGCACGACCCGCTGCCCAAGGGCACGCTCATCTACGCCGACATCGTCCTCATCGAGGGCAACTACCTGCTGCTCGATGAGGACTATTGGGACGATTTCGCCAAGATGGCCGACTACCGCATCTTCATCGGCGCGGAGGAGTCCGAGCTGCGCGAGCGCCTCATCAGCCGCAAGGCCAAGGGCGGCATCACGCGCGAGGCTGCCGAGGCGCACTACGAGCGCAGCGACGGCCCCAACGTGCGCCGCGTGCTCGAGCACGTGTGCCCGCACGAGGAGGGCTACCGCATGGTCGAGGTCGACGGCGTGACCTCCCTCATCCCCGAGGAGGCGCAGGGAGCCGATGCGTAAGATCCTCAAGGCGGGCATCCTCGCCGGTGCGGGGCTTCTCGCCGCCGCGTGCGCGGTCGTGGCGCCGCGCCCCCTCTCGCCCGAGCGCGGGCGCACCTGGGAGTACCTGCGGGGCTTCCGCTACGCGCACCGCGGCCTCCACGACAACGCCGCGGGCGTTCCCGAGAACTCGCTTCCCGCGTTCGAGCTGGCTGCGCGCCACGGCTTCGGATCCGAGCTCGACGTGCATCTCACCTCCGACGGGCGGCTCGTCGTCGTGCACGACTCCGACCTCTCGCGTCTCACGGGCGAGCAGGGCATCGTCGAGGATATGACGCTGGAGGAGCTCTTGGAGCGGCACCTGCTCGGCACGGACGAGCGTATCCCGCTGTTCTCCACGGTGCTCGACCTGTACGAGCACCTGGCGCCCGAGGTGCCCCTCATCGTGGAGGTCAAGACCAACGGCGGCAACCACGCCGAGCTGACGGCCGCCACCATGGCTGAGCTCGACCGGCACGGGCATCCCTACTGCGTCGAGAGCTTCGACCCGCTCGTGGTGCGGTGGCTGCGCGCGAACCGCAGCGACGTGTTCCGCGGCCAGCTCGCGCAGGACTTCATGAGGGAGGGCGCCCATTCGGGGAAGGGCATGCACGTCGACCTCGTCCTGACGCTCCTTGCAGGCAACGCTGCCACGCGCCCCGACTTCGTGGCGTACCGCTGGTCGGATGCCACCGAGCCAACTCCGATGCTTGCGACAGCCGTCCTCGGAGCGCGCTATGTGGGTTGGACGTTGAAATCGGCAGAAGAGCTGCTCGCCTGCGAGCGCAGGGGAGGCATCGGCATCTTCGAGGGCTTCGTGCCCGACGCTACGCCCACGCGCTAGGCGATCGACCTGAGCAGCTTCTCCAGGAGCATCTTGAGCTCCGTGGCATCCTCGGGGGAGATCTCGAGGCATCCCGCCATGCAGTAGGGCACCTCGAGCGCGCGCTCGCGCAGGGCGCGCCCCTCGTCGGTGAGGGTCACGATGACGGCGCGCTCATCCTCGTGCGAGCGTTCGCGCCGGACGAACCCATGCGCCTCGAGGCGCTTGAGAAGCGGCGTCAGGGTCGCGGAATCCAGATAGAGCTTAGAGCCCAGCTCGCCCACGGTGATGCCGTCCTGCTCCCAGAGCACCATCATGGCGACGTACTGGGTATAGGTGAGCCCGAGCGGGTCGAGGAAGGGCTTGTAGCGCCGTGTGATCTCCTTCGAGGCCGCGTAGAGCGGGAAGCAGAGCTGGTTCTCGAGGGCAAGCGGGTTGAAGTCGGTCATCGGGCAGATCCTTTCAGAGCGCAATACAATCGCGCGCGATTAACTAGCGCATATATCATACGCCATCTTCGCAGCTCGTGGGAGGGTGGGGGAGTTTTCGACATCAGTGCGGTGCGCATTGCGACGGCGTGAGGGCTTCCGTGCGGGCGCTATCTGCGGCGATGCGGGAATCTTCCGATCTCCGTACCTGCACAAAAGCCCTCTATTCGCTTCGCTGAGCTGGGCATCCTTTGAAAACCGCAAACTCCGTGCACGGAAACGGCACGCTTCCCGAAAGCGCCTTCGAGAACGATGGGGTTATCGACAGGAACCTCTCTGAGAATCGTTTCCAAGAGAAGCAACGTGGAAGGGATCGGTCTATGCGGAGGAGGATGCGGTTGGTGTGCGCGACGCTCAGCGCGCTCGCAGCCTGCGCAGCGTGCCTGCTTTACGGAAAGCATGTCAAGGCGCAGGCCGAGCAGGTGCGCATCGATGCGCTCGAGCGGTATGGCGGCGAGGTCGTGAACCTGCTCGTTGCGACCCGTACGCTCGAGTACGGCGACATCATCGATTCCAGCTCGGTCGCCTCGCGAGAGTGGATCGCAGACCTCGCACCGGACCAGGCGCTTGTCCGCATGGAGGAGGTCATCGGCAGGCAGGTCACGGTGCCGCTTGCCAAGGGGCTCCCGCTCACACAGCTCAATCTCCGCGATGGGACGAGCGATCTCGATGTGCCCGCGGGATATGTAGCCGTATCGCTTCCGCTCACCGACAAGCTCGGGCTTTCGCGCAATATCGCGGCGGGAACGCGCGTCATCGCCTTCGCGGTCTCCTCGAGCAGCACGGTCCTAGTCTCAGGCGATGCGCTCGTCTTGGCATCGCCGGTGGAGACCACGGCCTTCTCGTCGACTCAGACGATCTCGCTCGCAGTGCTTCCCTCCGATGTGAGCGCGCTTCTTGCGGCAGGTGCTCGCGGGGATCTTCGCCTCGTGGTTCCCGCTGATGATGTGGAACTCGTCTACGAGCCAGCCGCTGCCGCTCCGACCGAGGTCCTTGCCGAGGGGGAGTCCGACTTGGGTGCGGCCCCCCGCAAGACCGGGACTGATACGGAATCAGAGAAAGCCGAGGAATAGCATGGAAGCTGCCCGTTGCCTTTGCTGCTGTGCGCCTGAGAAGCGGGAGATCCTCTCCGATGCTGCGCGCATGCTCTATCCGGAGGCGGATTGCACGTTCTCCTCATCTGCAGGAGAGCTCCGATCGCTCCTCATCCAGGAAGGAGACCGTCCCCGCGCTGCGATCGTGGGTTTTTGCGGGCCGGGTGTTTCGGATATCAACCTCTGCGCCGCCATCGCGGCCGACGGGTGCGCGTGCGAGGTCGTTCTGGTTGTCGACTGCGTATCTGGATCGCTTGCCGCTCGGGCAAAGAGCGCGGGGATCTCCCGCGTTCTCGAGCATAGCTCGGTCCAACCCCATCCCGTGCGGGAGAACCCGCAGCACAACCGTTCCCAAGCGAACAGGGCTCGAGCGGAGATGCGCTCCCCTGAGCTCGCACGGGATGGGCTGGATGAGCAGGCACCGCTCGTTGCGCTCTGCTCTGGCAGGGGCGGAGTGGGGAAGACCGCCATTGCCGCGACCGCTGCGCTTGTCGCGGCGTCCTGGGGCATGCGCGTAGCGCTTGTCGATCTCGATCTCGCAAACGGCAACCTCTATTCCTTCTTCGGTCTCAAGCGCGGAGCCGACCTTGCCGCTCTGTCGCAGGATCTTCCTCCCAAGATTGCCGATCTCGCCCTTTCCGTTTCGCCTGAAATCGCCCTCTGGGGACCGTGCGGCCTTCCAGAGCTTGCAGAGGAGGCGGTTCCGTTCGCAGGCGCCCTCCTCGACCATGCTGGCTCCCATGCCGACCTCGTCATTGCGGACACCTCGTCGACGACGACCGATGCCGTCGCCGAAGTGCTCCAGCGTGCCGACCGATCGGTCATCGTCTATGACGGACGCCGGTCATCGCTCGCTTCGCTCTCGCGCATAGGCGGTCTGGCCGTGCGCTTGGGCGTGGCGCGGACCCGAATCATGCGCCTCGAGAACCATGCGGATCCCTACGCGAAGCCTGATTTCTCCTATGCGCGAGCGGAGAAGGGCCTCGAGGTGGCACGCCCGCTCAGAGTATTCGAAGGCGGAATGGAGATATCCCAGCTCATGGATGAGGGGCGTGCCGGGGAGGTTGCGGGGTATGCATGCGATTTCACACGATCCGTCTCGGCGTGCCTCGCGCAGATACTCGTCGAGCTCGGTCGCCTTCCCGATTGCGATGAGGCGCGGCGTTCGGCGGAGGAACCCTCGGTGAAACGTCGGTTCCGGTTGTTCTCGCATGGACGGGAGGCGGGATAGATGAGTGTCCTTGAACGCGTGCGTGCCCAAGGTCCGATTCCCCATGGCATCGGAACCGAAGAGCTCGCCGAACAGAGGAGGCAGCTTAAGCAGGCGCTGGTCGAACGGCTCGGCCTCAAGGCGATTGCAGAGGGCATCACGGGCGGTTCGGTGGAGCGGACACGTACCGAGCTCGAGGTTGCATGCCGTTCGATTCTCAACATGCAGGGAAATGGCGTGTTTCCCGAGCATCATGACCTTCTCGTGCGCCAGGTGCTCGATGAGGTGTGCGGACTCGGGCCCATCCAGCCGCTCATGGATGATGAGGAGGTGACCGAGGTCATGGTCAACGGCCCTGATGCGCTCTTTTTCGAACGGGCTGGGCGAATCGAGCCGTCAACCTTCGCGTTCGATTCGGAGGAGCAGGTCATGACGGTCCTCGATAGGATCCTCGCTCCGTTGGGGCGCCGCATCGACAAGGGAAGCCCCCTCGTGAATGCGCGCCTGGCCAACGGGGACCGTGTCAATGCCGTCGTCCCGCCCGTCGCTCCAGGCGGACCAGCTGTGACCATTAGGAAGTTCTCCGGGCGGATCACGTCGCTCAGGCGCTTGGTCGAGCTCGGGGCGCTACCCATCTGGTACGCGCAGCTTCTTTCCTGCGCGGTGCGATCACGGCAGAGCATCGCAGTTGCGGGAGGGACCGGCTCGGGGAAAACGACGCTCCTAAACGCGCTTTCGTGCGAGATCGACCATGGCGAGCGCATCGTGACTATCGAGGATTCGTGCGAGCTCAGGTTCGACACGCATTCCAACGTGGTGGCGCTCGAGGCGCGTGATGCCTCCATCGAGGGGACGGGCGAGGTGACCATACGTGAGCTCGTGAAGAACGCGCTGCGCATGCGGCCCGACCGCATCATCGTCGGAGAGGTACGTGGCGAGGAGACCATCGATATGCTGAATGCGATGAACACGGGTCACCCCGGATCGCTCACGACGCTCCATGCCGGGGATGCCCGCGAGGCCGTCTCGCGTCTCATCCTCATGGCACGCTTCGGTATGAACCTGCCGTCTGAGCTTATAGAAGAGCAGATCGCAACGGCGCTCGACCTGATCGTCATGTCCTGCCGGCTTCCCGACGGATGCAGGAGGATCGGGTCGATGGTTGAGGTCAATCGAGATGACCGGGGACGTGTCGCACTATCGACCTGCGTTTCCTTCGATTCGGCGGCAGACGCATGGAGTCTCCAATGCTTGCCTGGATTCGTCGGAACCGCGCAGGAGCTCGGCATCGTCGATGATGGGGAGGTGGCATCATGGCGCTCGCTCATCTGCTGATGGCCTCGATAGCCGCCTTCTGCTCGGCTTGGATGCTCTTCTCAGACGGTCCGTCGCCCCGCAGCATCGCGCTGCGGCTCGCAAGACGTCTCATGCGGATCGTGCAGGGAGCCGTTCGCCGTATAGCTCAGACCGGATTCGCGGATGCGCTCCTGACGTTCGACGATGTCTCGCTTGCAGCTCATGACATGAGGGCGGCGCTTTCCGAAGCGGGAATCGTCCTGACGATCCGCGAATGCGCTGTGTGGCTTTCCATCATCTGCCTGCTTGCGGTTGTGATCGGGATGCTCCTCGCCTCATCGTGGCTCGGCTTCCTCGTCGGGACGGCTTCGTATTGTTTTGCCCTGCATGCCCATGCCGTGCGCTCGCGGAGGGAACGCGTTCGTGCGCTTTCATCGGAGATGCCCTCCGTGTTCCGCTCGCTAGCGGTATCGCTCGGATCGGGCCTTACGCTCTCGCAGGCTATCGCCTATGTGGGCTCACGTGAGGAGGGCGTCGCCGCCCCGGCATTCGCGCGTTGCTCGCTCAGGCTCATCTGCGGAGAACCGTATGAGGTAGCGCTCGATGGGCTTGTCGGTGATCTCGATACGCCTGGAATGGGCCTGCTCTCGAGCGCGCTCGCCATCTCCCATCAGACGGGCAGTCCGCTCCAGGGCATCCTCATGCGATCGGCGCGGCTCGTCGAGCGTTCTGGCGAGCTCGAACGCCTCCTCTCCGTCAAGACCGCCCAGGTGAGGCTCTCGGTGCGCATCGTTTGCCTGCTTCCCGCGGTCATCGTGGGCATCCTTCTTGTCATCTCACCCGACTTCCAGGTGGGGATAGCGACACCGGTGGGGTTCGGCTCGCTCGTCATCGCGTGCTGCATGGATGCTGCAGCAGTCCTCATAGTCCGTCATCTGTCGAAGGGGATCATCTGATGGTTTTCGCGGTTGCTGCATCTGCTCTTGCGTTCATGGCCGCATTCCTCTCATTGGGCGGCGGACCTATCGGTTCGCACGTTTCAGACAGCGTGCTCGCCTCCATCAGGGCGATCCGCTTGCTTGCACCGTTCCGCGCCTACGAAGAACGCGTGATCCTCGAGGGGCGGAGGAGGGCTTGCCTCATGCAGCTTCCCGTGCTGCTCGATGTGCTCACGCTGGGTCTCTCTGCAGGGCTCTCGTTCGATGCCTCGCTCGAGCTTTACTGCACGCGCTATGATGACGAGCTTGCGCATGCGCTCTCTGAGGCGATGGCGTCCTGGCGTATCGGCCTGACGACGCGTTCCGAGGCGCTTTCCGCGCTCGCGCGGCGCCTCGACATCTCCGCGCTCCAACGTTTCTCGTCTACCGTCACCGAGGCACTCGTATTCGGATCGCCCCTCGTAGAGGTGCTGGAGCATCAAGCGCAATCGATCCGTGACGAGCATCGGTCGCACGTGGAGGAGGCCATCGAAAAGGTTCCTGTCAAGATGCTCATCCCTTTGGGGACCCTTATCGTCCCCGCGATGCTTTTGGCAATCCTCGGCCCGCTCATGGGGCCTGCGTTGCGAAGCGTCTGATGGATACGTTCCAGGAAAGGAGAAGAGATGGAGAAGAGCAAGGTGCCAATTCGCACGGGTCGACTCATCGAGGACGAATCGGGTCAGGGAACGACCGAATACGCGATTCTCGTCGGTGTTCTCGTCGTGATCGCAATCCTTGCGATCCTTGCGTTCAGGGAGAAGGTCGGTGAGCTGTGGAACGCGATCGCAGAGGGCATCAACTCGCTGTAGGGGCAGCGTCCATCTGCGTCTGTGCGGTCTTCGCGCTCATGGCGCGCTCATGCATCTCTGCTGCAAGCGTTGGTCCGGAAGAAGGAGCTGTGGTGGATACGGTGCAATCGGATAACCCCGCGCGCTCCACGGATTCCGTCGTTTCCCAGAAGTCTATCGAGCGGGAGGCGGAGAAACGGCTCATCTCCTATCGGAGCGAGGAGGGATGCACCCTCGAATGCGCCGGCTACCTCGACCTATTTGGGAACACCTGGGGCTGTGTGGTGCAAGGCGATGGCTGGGTGGATATCGTCGTCATCCGAAACGTAGCGGAACAGACATGCTCCGTCCAGACCATCAGGCTGAACGCGAATGGATAGGGGTGGAAGGTTTGGTTGAGGATGAGAGGGGACAATCGACGCTTGAATATGCCCTTGTCATGTTCGCGCTGCTGGCGAGCATCGCCGTGCTTGGGGCGCTCATCGGTTTCCTGCGGAGCCAGCCCTCGTTCGAAGCAGCCATCGAAAGCTCCGCGCATACGCTCGGAGATGCAGACCCCCTTGGGACCGTTCAGGATCTTGTGGTGTTCTGATGGGAAGGATTCTTACGCGTGATGACGGTCAGGCAACGGTCGAGGCGGCGTTCCTGCTTCCCGCGGTCCTCCTCACGATGGGGCTCCTCCTCGAACCCGCATGTCTCTTGTATACGCGCATGGCTATGCGCCATGCAGCTGCAGAGACTGCGCGGCTGCTTGTCACGTCTTCATCGGAAGCCGACGTGCGGACGTTCTGCTTGCACAGGCTCGATGCGGTTCCTGAAATCGGCCTGTTCCATGTTGGCGGTTCCGACGATTGGGAGATCGGGCTTTCGAACGATGGGGGAACGGTCACCGTGACGATATGCGGACACGCGAAGCCCCTTCCGCTGCTCGGCCTTGTTGCGGGAAGCGTGCTGGGAAGAGACGAGCGGGGCGTCGTCCTCAGGGTCGAGCATAGCGCCGAGCTGAGGCCGGGATGGCTGGGAGGTGATGAACGTGCATGGTCGGAGATCTGGGAATGAGAACGATGGGTTCAGTCCGTTGTCTGTTTTCATCGACGATGAGGGCGGCTATACGACGGTCGCCATGGCCCTCGCGCTGCTTCTGAGCATCACGCTTGTGCTCTTCGCAGGGCGCGTCCAATGGAGCCTTTCCCGTGCGGCAGAGGTCCAGGAGATCGCTGACGCCAGCGCGATGGCGGGCGCAAATGTGGTGGCGAGATATGCGACGGTCGCCCAGGTGTGCGACGCACTCGTCCTCACTATGGGTCTTGCTGGACTTGTGACCTGCGGAGCCGCTCTCGTCCTTGCGGCGATACCCGGTGCAGGCGAGGCTGCCTCAGGGATGCTCGATCTCGGAACCTCGATGCTCGATGCACGTTCAACCTTCGCACGGAGCGCCGTCGCAGGCCTCGAGAAACTCGAGGGCTTCGTGCCCGCGCTCGTCATGCTCGACTCGATCGCCGTGGTCGAGGCGAATGAGGCGGACGGTCTCTCGTATGCAGGTGTCGCCGTTCCCGTCCCATTCGAGGGGATGAGCGATTTCTCCTCGCTTGATGCGTCTGTGGATACGGATGGACTCGAGCGGAAAGCGCGTGACATGCAGGACGCGAGCGAGCGCCTCGAAGAGGCGCGCAAGCGGATGGACGACGCGCTCATGAGGGGGTGGATGGCTGATTGCGGCAACCGTCCGCGCTGCATGCGCGAGCGGGCGGCAACGCTCGCGGGGCTTGCGGGTGCTCAGAACCCGGACTATCCATCGCCTGAGACCTGGACGTTCGGTGCTGCGTTGGTACGTGCCCGGACGTACTATCCCGTGCGTCGCACGGTCGATATCCCGGAAGACGGGGGTGTCGAGGCGCTCGTCGACTCATGTGCGCGCAAGGCGTTCTACGATTACGCCATCGAGCAGCTTACGACCGCCTACTACGTCGAGTATCCCGACGGACAAGTCGATCTCTTCCTTCCCGAGTTCCCGCACAACACCTCTGAGATGCGTGCGACGGGCATCTACACCGAGCAGCGGTGGCCCTGCACCATGCAGGACGTCCGCGTGCTCCACGCGACGCTTGCGTGTCCCGGTGCAACAGGACCCTCTGCGGGGTCAGCGTCGCTCGCGCAGCTCGACGCAGGGGAGGTCTCGCGCTGTCCGATCTGCGAGATGGATGCGACCGATATGGGAAAGGTCGCGGCAGCATCGACGAGCATCGACAACGGCTTCGAGCATTACTGGCGCGAGATCGTCCTTGCATCGCGGGATTACGAGGCTGCTCGTGATGAATACACCAGTGCGGAAGACGAGCTCGAAGGGGTAGCCAGGGAGGGTGCGGACCTGTTCGAGGAGGCGCTCGGGCAACTGGCCGTCCCACGGGCGCATATCGTCCCTCCCGGCGCATGGGGCTGCATTGCGCTCGTAGCGCGGACCGACGCGGGTCAGGTGCCGGCAAGCCTAGGAGGCTCATTCTTGGATACTGCCCAGCTCCCGCCTGGTGCGGCGATTTCTGCGGCCATGCTCGCACCGGACGAGTCGACCGATGGCAACTCCGTGCTTGCCCATCTGTTCGATGGCCTGACGAGACGCTATCCCGCTCTATCTGAATCGTTGGGCGATGCGGGCAGGCTCTGGGGGACGCTGCTCGAGTCGTACGGCGCATCATTCGACGAGCTTGCGCATCGTTCGGCTGAGTTCCTCGGACGGATCGATGGCGTGTTTGGGGGTTCGATTGGCGCATGGACGCGCGATACCGTCGCATCCATCGTTTCAGATGCCGGGCTCGAACCGGTTGATATCAGGATGCTCAAACCCGTGCTGGTCTCGACGTCATCTGTCTTCGGGAGGGCAGGTTGGGATGGTGTCGCACGCGTGCAGCGGCTGATTCTCTCACTCGGCCCATCTCCCGACATCGGAACGATTCTGCGTGCTCTCGGCATCGATCGGCCAGAAGCGATCGGGGAGGGGAGCATCACCGTCGCGGAGCTCGGCATCCCCGGAACAGACCTGGTGATCCCAATCGAGGTCGACCTGTCGGAATTGGCAGGCACGCCATGAGACCGCTTGGAACGGGACCCCCTAGCTTGGAATCGGGGCAGATGAGCGTCGAGGTTGCCGTGATCGTTCCCGTGGCCATAGTGGCTGCCCTCACAATCGCCAACATCATGGCGTTCCTCGGGTGCTGTGCCGCGTTCGATCGCGCGAGCTTGGATGCGGTGATTGCACACGGCATCTCTCCGTCGGGTCATCAGTCGGAACTATCGGCGATGACGGCGATACAGTCGTCGATAGAAGAGGCACTCGGATCGAATCCTGCCGTCTCCGTCGACGTATCGGCAGATCCGCTCTCGGGCTCTTCTGGCATGCTGGCGAACCTCTGCCCCCATCTCGTGCGTTATACCTGCACCTTGCATTTCAGACCGTGGCCTCAGCATCTGCGGCTCGCCGGGGCATCCATGGACGCTCCGTTCGAAGTCATCCATGAGAGGTCGTTGGTCGTGGATCGATACAGACCGGGAGTGGTGATCTAGATGTGCCGTGTGATTATGGCTGCAGATGGGCGACCGCATGAACCGATTGCCTTCCAGGTGCTGACCACCTGGCTCAAACGGCTCAGGGGATTGCTTGGAACTTCGGAGGATGCAGATCCTGTGGCGCTCATGCGCTGCAGGTCGATCCATACCTTCGCGATGGCGTACCCCATCGACATCGCATTCGTTGACGAGGGAGGCTGGATTCTTGATGCCATTCGGGCTCTTGAGCCCAACAGGCGCGCCTCGAGTCCCGACGCATTCATCACGTTGGAACGACCGGCAGCAGACACCCCATGGTTCGAAACCGGAGAACGTCTGAGCATCTGCAGCGTTATGGATTGAAGGGAGAGACATGGAGGACATCTTCGAGACAAGAGTCTGCCCAATCTGCGGACAGGAGCTGTTCGACGACATGCGTATCTGTTACGGATGCATGCACGAATTCTCCGATATGACCAGGTCATCCCAAGCGCTCCAGCTTGCAGCGCTTCCCGATATCGAGATCGACGAACCGGACGAGTTGCTTGCAGATGGGGAAGCAGGAGGGGATGACGTCCGTGAAGCGTCGGAAGACCCCGTCCTGATGCTGCGCATCGCGACCGATGATGCTCAAGCCACCATTCCCGTTCCCCAGAACGGCATCGTTATCGGACGCGATCCGCTTTGCGATGTGGTGCTCAAAGCTCATGAGGTCTCCAAGCGCCATCTGCGCATCATCCCTTTGAGCTCCGCTGTGATCATCGAGGACCTCGGTTCAACCAATCCTGTGGTCTTCAAGGGTCGCGAGGTTCGCGAAACGGCGGTTATCCGGATCGGAGAGAGCTTCGAGGTCTGTGGCGCGCGATTCACGGTCGTGACTCGGGGGAATGCAGGATGAGGGCACCGTATCATCCTCGACCGCCCCCTGCGAATTCGTAAGGAGCGGGCCTCCATGGGGTACACTACTACGTGGTATGCCGATGCACCGCATCCATGGGAGGTACTGCCATGACAGCTCGTCGTGTACGCATCGCAGGATCGCTTGTCGCCTTCGTGCTCATGCTCGTCGTGAGCCTGGGCATCTCGGTTCCCGCCTACGCGCGCGAATACTCGATTCCGCAGGTCAACATCGATGCCACGGTCACATCCGACGGCTCGCTCGAGGTCCGCGAGGAGCGCCTGTTCTCCTTCGACGGAAGCTTCAACGGCGTGTACTGGAACCTGCCGCAGGGCGAGTTCCAGGGCCGCTCCGTCACGGTCGACGTGGTCGAGGCGGGCGAGATGGTCGATGGTGCCTTCGTGCCCTACGAGCTTTCGGAGTCGGGCGACAACCTCACCTACCAGGTGCAGGACCGCGGCTACAGCATGAGCCTCAAGATCTACGCGCGCCACAGCGATGAGACCGCGCATTTCGTGATCACGTACCGCATCAACAACGTGGTTCTGCGCCATGCGGACGTCGCCGAGTTGTACTGGCAGTTCGTCACCGAGGGTTGGGACGAGGAATCCCGGAACATCACCTGCACGGTGCATCTCCCAGTTCCCGCAGGCCAGTCTGTCGTCCCCGAGGACAACGTGCGTGCCTGGGGCCACGGTCCGATCGACGCCTCGCTCGCCTTCAACGGCAACGATATCGTCTACACCGTGCCCGGTGTGGGCGGATCGGAGTTCGCCGAGGCCCGTGCGACCTTCCCCGAGTCCTGGCTGCCCGATGCGCAGCAGGATACCAGCACCGCGCTTCCCTCCATCCTCGAGGAGGAGCAGAGGTGGGCCGACGAGGCCAACGCGCGCCGCATGCGCGCCCGCATCCTCTACTATGGCTCGATGGCCCTCGCCGCGGTCGCCGCAGTCGGCACGTCGATCTTCACCTTCGCCAAGCGCAAGGCCTACAAGGAGGCCACGCGCGCCGTGTTCGATGGCCAGTACTTCCGCGATGTGCCCACCAAGGACCACCCTGCGGTCCTCGGCGCCCTCTATAGCGGCGGCGGTGTCGGTGGAGACGAGTTCACCGCCACGCTCATGGAGCTCACCAACTCCAACAACATCGCCCTTCAGCACGTCAAGGTGAAGCGCAAGGGCCTCTTCGGCGGCGAGAAGGTCGAGGACGACTACCGGCTTGTCCTCACCAAGCAGCCCGCAACACCCAATGCCAACTACGCTTCTCCGGCAGAAGTCGATGCACACAACATCAACCGCAAGGCGCTCTACCTCATGTTCGATAAGGTCGCCCTCGGCGTCTCCGACGAGGACTACCCCAACGGCACCTATCCGCCGCTTTACTTCTCGACGATCTCGGACTACGCCAAGGAGCATTCGACGACGTACGAGAATGCCTACAACTCGTGGCAGAACGCCGTCGAGAACGCCTACGAGAGCCGCTTCACCAGGGGGTCGACCGTGGTGAGGGTGCCCACCCTGGCTCTGACCGCTGCAGGCGTGCTCGATATCGTCCTCTCGATCCTCTTCGTCGCGCTGGGGTTCGTCTTCGGCACGCCTGTCCCCATCATCGTGGTGGGCTTCATGCTGCTCGTCGTCGCAGGCATCTACGCGATCTTCGCAGCCTCGAGCACCACGGCCCTCAACCAGGAGGGACGCGAGGTGAAGGCGCAGCTCAAGGCGCTCAGGAACTGGCTCAAGGACTTCACGCGCCTCAACGAGGCCATCCCGACCGACGTCGTGCTCTGGAACCGCCTGCTCGTGATGGCGGTCGTCCTCGGCGTCGCCGACGAGGTGATCAAGCAGCTCGAGACGGTCCTGCCCGAGGTCCTGCATGACGACTACATGAGCTCCACCTACGGCTGGTACTACGTCTCGTCCACGAGCAACATGAGCCCCGCGCGCACCTTCTCCGACGCGGTCTCGACGGCGCACGCCGTGTCCACGGCCTCCGAGGCCGGTTCCAGCTGGAGCTCCGGCGGAGGCGGCGGAGGCGGCTTCTCCGGCGGCGGCGGTGGCGGCTTCGGCGGAGGCGGCGGCGGAGGCGGCGGCGCCTTCTAGAACAGGCTCGGAAAACGGAAAGGGTGCCCTTCGCGGGCACCCTTTCTTCGCATCATGAAACGTGAACCGTCGACGGGCCTAGAGGCTGTCCTCGGCCTCTCCGATCACGGCGACGTTGGCCAGCTCGGTCTGGTTCATCACACCGTCCATCGCATCGAACTCCTCGGGCGAGTACTTCAGCTCGTACCAATCCTGGGCGTCGAAATAGGCCTGCAGGGTCGAGTCGTTGAACCCGCGCCCGTGCCGTGCGTAGATCTCGTTGCGGGCGATCTCGAGCTCCCACTCCGTCAGCCCCTCGAGCTCCTCGACCGTGTAGAGGTGCGTGTCGCTGTCGGGGAGCACGAACCCGCCCTCGCGCTTCTTCCCGCCCTTATCCCCGTCCGAGTCCTCGTAGGCGTTATAGGCGATGACGGCCTCCTCGGTCTCGGGATCGTCCTGCGCGGAGAGCTCCGTGATGGGTGCGATCTCGCCGATGGGGGAGGTCGTTGTCTCGGGATCGGATTCGGCGATCGTGGGGGTCCACGACGGGTATTTCCTCACGAAGTTGGGGAGCACGACCAAAAGCAGGACCGCGAGCATGAACGCCAGGAGCATGCCGACGATGAGCTGGCTCATGCGCGACTCACCGTGCTTCCTGCTGAAATCGCGGGTTGCGGGCGCGACGCCCATGGTCTCCACGACGGGCTCTTCGATACGTGCCGTGGGGCGGGCGGCCGTGTGCTTGATCTCGTCGAGGGATTTGAGCGCCGCCTCGACCTCGGCGTCCTCGCGCTCCTTGTCCTCGTCGGTCATGAAGGGCTGGATGACTGCGGAGCCGCAGTGCGGGCAGAACGCCATGCCGTCTTCAACTGTGCGACCGCAGCTGGGGCAGATCATGCGGATCCATCCTCGGAATCGTGGGCACGATTACGTAACCCATTTACCATACCACGTGAGGCGCGTCCTTGCAGCTAATCCACGATGGTGATAGAGGTGATGACCGGCTGGTTCTCGGGAAGCACCGTGCCGTTGGCATCCTCGACGGGCGTGTTCGCGCAAATCTCGTCCACGACCTCGATGCCGCTCGTCACGGTGCCGAATGCCGCATAGCTGCCGTCGAGGCTGTGCGTGGTCTTCTGCATGATGAAGAACTGCGACGAGGCGCTGTTGTAGTCGCTCGAGCGTGCCATGGAGATGACGCCGCGCACGTGGGTGAGGTTGTTCTCGTGGCCGTTGGCTGAGAACTCTCCCTCGATGGTGCGGCTGGAGCCGCCGAAACCGTTGCCCTCGGGGTCGCCGCCCTGAATCATGAAGCCGTCGATGATGCGGTGGAAGGTGAGGCCGTCGTAGAAGCCGCTCTGGGCGAGCTCCATGAAGTTGGCGACCGTGATGGGGGCGACGTCCGCGTTGAGCGCCACCTCGATGGTGCCATAGCCCTCGACCTCGATGACCGCGTGATGGATGCCCGACACCTGCTCGGCGGGAGCATCGGCTGCCGCATCGTCTGCAGCAGGAGCCGTCGCATCGCCTTCGGTAGCGGAGGTGGTGGATGCATCCGACGAGCATGCCGTGCCGACGAGCGCTGCGCTTGCAACGAGGCCTGCGAGGAACGAACGGCGCGAGATGGTGTGCATGGCGGGACCCTTCTGATCGGGATTCGATTCCGAATCCCCATGATAACGCACCGGACGGCCCGTCCAGCGGCTACTATAGGGGAGACACACAAGCTGCGCGAACAGGACGGTGGCGGCATGAGGTTCTTCAAGTTCAACGACAAGGTGCCCGAGCCCAAGCCGATCACCGCCACGAGCCGCCGCGTGGCGGTGCGCTTCACCGGGATGGTCCAGGGCGTGGGATTCCGCTGGACCTGCCGCGAGATCGCCCACGAGCTCGGCATGACGGGTTGGGTGCGCAACGAGTACGACGGCAGCGTGTCGCTCGAGATCCAAGGCGAGAGCGCCGATATCGCGACGTTCTTCTCCGAGCTCACGGCGAACTACGAGGGATACCGCTTCCGCATCAGCTTCACCATCGACGAGAAGGAGGACGTCCCCGTCATCCCCGGCGAGACGGACTTCTCGGTGGTGTTCTGAGCTTCCGCAAATCGATGCAACTTCTGGCTTGCGCGACGCCGACAGTTTGGTATAGTAAATAGGCTACTTGATGGCTGGGTAGCTCAGTTGGTAGAGCAGGGGACTGAAAATCCCTGTGTCGGGGGTTCGACTCCCTCCCCAGCCACCATCGCATCTTCGGAGGCCGACCACGTTGACTGGTTGGCCTTTTCTCTTATGCAGGTACCGGAACGTTCGTCTCCACGAACGGGGGCACGCCATGAGGCAGTACATCGTCGATGCGTTCGCGCCGAAGCCCTTCACGGGCAATCCCGCAGCCGTGTGCGTGATGGATGCGTGGCCTTCGGATGACTCCATGAAGCTGCTCGCACGCGAGAACAGCCTGTCCGAGACGGCGTTCCTCGTCGGCGGCGACGGCAGGTACCGCTTGCGCTGGTTCACCCCGGGAACCGAGGTCGAGCTGTGCGGGCATGCGACGCTCGCATCGGCCTTCACCATCATGGAGCTGGTCGAGCCCGGCATCCCCGAGGTGCGCTTCGACACCGTGAGCGGCGAGCTCGTCGTGCGCCGCGAGGGCGCCGTGTTCACGATGGACTTGCCCGCGTACGCGCTCGAGGAGATCCCCGTCAGCGACGCCATGGAGAAGGCCTTCGGGGTCCGTCCCTCCCGTGCCGTGCTGGGTCTCGACCTCATCTGCGTGTTCGATGACGAGCAGGCGGTGCGCGCCATGGCGCCCGATCAAGCGCTGCTCGAGACGCTTCCGGGGCGCATCCAGAACGCGACGGCCGCGGGATCCGATGCGGACTGCGTCTCGCGCAGCTTCTGCCCCAAGCTCTCGATTCCCGAGGACCCGGTGTGCGGGTCCGCCCACTGCCAGATCGCCGATTACTGGGCGGGCGTGCTGGGCAAGGAGGACATCCTGGCATACCAGGCATCCGCACGTGGGGGCTACCTGCACTGCAGGAGGCTCGGCTGCGGCCGCATGCTCATCGGGGGAGAGGCATCGCTCGTCGCGATATCGGATGTGGTGGCTCCGTTGTAGGGGGACGGCTCCGCGAACCGTGCGGATCTGCGACCGCTAGCCCTCCAGAAGCGAGACGCGTGCGTCGGGATGCGCCTCGACGAAGGCGCGCGCATGCGCGATGTAGGTTTCGAGCTTCGCCTGGTCGGTTCCGAACAGGCGCGCCGTGATCGAGTAGATGTCGTTCAGGAGCTGCTCGACGGCGTCGATGCCATGGTCGTCCTGCTCGATGAAGTTCATGTTGAGCTCGCGGCGGACTGCGTTGTCGGCAAGGACCAGCAGGTTGTAGGCGGGATCGTTCCGGTCGACCGATCCCTCGTCCGAGAAATCTGCGATCACGGCACGTGGGTTCTCGAAGTACGCGCTCATCGATCCGAGGTTCAGCACCTCGCGGTGGAACGCCACCGTGCGCTCGTCGGAATAGAGCCTGCTGTAGTACAGCATGACCACGAACATGTGGTGCTCGGCGGAGGAGAGGCCCTCGATGCCCTGCGCGTCCACGTAATCCTTGCACGACTGCATGTAGGCGTTGTAGAGCTCGGAGAGCAGGTCGTTCTTGCGCGAGAAGTAGTACGTGAACGTGCCGAGCTTGACGTTGGCCAGCTCGCAGATCTCATGGACGGTCACGCTGCGGTAGCCGTGCTCGTAGAACAGGTGCTTCGCACAGCTGACGACCGTGCCTCTGGTCTCGATCCCCGTCTTGTACAAGGCTCCTCCTTCCCGCGTCCACAACCATGATACGCCGTCCGCAGATAAATATCGTAAGAACTCAAATTCCTATAGTTATTGAGGCTGCCGTCAGGGGAGCGTACGGCATCCGACTGTTCTTCAAAAAGTCTTCACGATGAAGTTCGAAGTCCAAAAATACGCCATCTACGTGCTATAATACAAATTGAAACCATTTCTATGCAAAGAGGGGAGGACTGCGTGTACTCCGTCGGCGACTACATCGTCCATCCAGGACAAGGGGTCTGCCTTGTCGGTGAGATCAGCTCCGAACCCTCCGAATGCTACCTGCTGCTCCCCATCGGCCAGCGCCATCCCATGCGCATCAGCTTCCCCATCGCGAGCGAGGACCGTCTCCGCCCCGTTCTCTCCGACGCCGAGGCCCAGGCTGTCATCGAGGCGTTCCCGACCCTCGAGCTCGACCCCTTCACCGCAAAGAGCAATGCGCTTGAGGAGGAGCATTTCCGCAACGAGATCCGCCAGGGCACCTGCCTCGACGCCGTGCGCATCGTCAAGACCTTCCGGGCACGCATCGCGCAGGTCAGGGCCAACAACAAGAAGCCCCCGGTGGCCTACGAGCGGATCCTCAAGCATGCGACCGAACGCTCCCTCACCGAGCTCTCCGTGGCGCTCGACACCACGGTCGACGACGTCAGGGATCGATTCGCGGCGGAAGATCAGGATGGCTCCGGCACCTGCTGACCCCGTCCGGTTCGGTTAAAAACTCTTGAAACAATCGCGGATTCCCCGTGGAGGGCCGATGCCCTCGCATAGGATGGTGGGCGTCGAACCGGAGCGCTCGCCCGCACATACGAGAAAGGCAGCACATGGCCGAGAACCGCGACGCCAAGGCACGTTACATCTACCCGCACCCCTCCACAGCCTTCACCAGGGGAGAAGACACGCATCTCATGCCCTCCAAGGGCATGGGTCGTCCGTCCGTCTCCGACCAGCTCTACGAGGGCTACTCTGCGATTGATGAGGTGCCGAGCGACCTCTTCGACCGCTTGGACGTCAAGCGCGGCCTGCGCAACTCCGATGGTTCCGGCGTGCTCGTCGGCCTCACCACCGTCTCGAGCGTCCACGGCTACAACAAGGTTGACGGCGTGGTCTCGCCCGATCGGGGCCACCTCACCCTGCGCGGCTACCAGATCGATGACCTCGTGAACGCGGCACAGTCCGAGGGCCGCTTCGGCTACGAGGAGGTCGCGTACCTCCTGCTCTCCGGATCGCTGCCCACGGCGGCCGAGCTCGACGACTTCAAGGCCCGCATCGGATCGATGCGCCAGCTCCCCGAGGGCTTCTTCGCATCGTTCCCGCACCGCACCTACTCGCACTCCATCATGAACGTGCTCCAGCGCGTCACCCTGAAGCTCTACGCCTACGATCCCATCCCCGACGACACCGCGCCCGAGCATGAGATCGACATCGCGCTCTCGCTGCTCGGCCGTTGGCCGCGCGCCGCGGCCGTCGCCCACGCGGCCTACGCGGCGGGCCAGGAGGGCGAGCGGAAGCTCGTGGTGCCTCCTGCGAACCCGGACTACTCGATGGCCGAGACGGTCCTTGACGTGCTCTATCCCGACGGCGGCTTCTCGCGCGACGATGCGATGCTGCTCGACACCATGCTCATGCTCCATGCCGAGCACGGCGGAGGCAACAACTCGACCTTCACCTGCCGCGTCCTCTCGAGCTCCGGCACCGATGCCTACTCCGCCTACGCGGCGGCCATCGGCTCGCTCAAGGGCCCCAAGCACGGCGGCGCGAACGCGAAGGTCGGCGAGATGTTCGACGATATCGCCGCCCACGTGGCAGACACCGCGGACGACGAGGAGCTCTCCGCCTATCTCGCCAAGATCCTGCGCCGCGAGGCCTTCGATGGCAGCGGCCTCATCTACGGCCTCGGCCATGCGGTCTACACCGTCACCGACCCGCGCGCCGAGCTCGTCAAGAAGTACGCGGCCAAGCTCGCCGCCGACAAGGGCAAAAGCGAGCGCTTCGAGCTCATCAAGAGCGTCGAGCGCCTCGGTCCGGGCCTCATGCTCGACGTACGCGGCATCACCAAGCCCATCTCGACCAACGTCGACATGTACACCGGCTTCGTCTACGGCATGCTCGGCATCCCCGAGGACATGTTCACGCCCATCTTCGCGATGGCGCGCCTCGCCGGCTGGGCGGCGCACCGCATGGAGGAGCTCTACGGCTCCAAGCGCATCATCCGCCCGGCGTACAACTCCTTCATGTCCGAGAACGCCTACGTGCCCATCGCCGAGAGGTAGGGGAGCATGCCGGCGCCTCTGGTGGGCATCGTCTTCTGCGACCTCGACGACACGTTCCTCTCATCGGGCAAGCACCTGCTCCCGCGCAACATGGCCGCCCTCGACCTGCTCGCTGAGTGCGGCATCGCCTTCGTGCCCTGCACGGGGCGCGGGCTGAACGCGATCGAGGTCTATCCCGAGCTTGCGGGGCATCCCGCCGTGCGCTATGCCATCACCTCGAGCGGCGCGGTGGTGTACGGCATGTCCTCCCGCACGGTCATCCATTCCCGCACGGTGGGGCATGAGCGAGCCCTCGCCCTCTACGGGCTCGTCCGCGACCTCGACATCTCCTTCGACGTCTTCGCCGACGGGCGTACGTTCGCCGAGCGCTGGCGCTACGACCGGTTCCCCTCGTTCGGCCTCGAGCCGCCCATGCTCGCCCACATCATGGCCTCACGCACGCCGCTTGACCGTACGGTCCCCGAGATCCTGGATTCGGTGGGCATCGTCGAGCGTGTGAGCGTCTTCAACCGCATGGACGAGGAGGGCTTCGAGCAGGGTCGCCTCGCCCGCGCAGCCGTGGCACAGGTCGGGGGCCTGCGCTGGACGACGGCGCATCCCGCCTGCATCGAGGTCGTCGATGCAGGTTGCTCCAAAGGGGAGGCGCTCACATGGCTCTGCGACCATCTCGGGATCGACATCGCAGCGTCTGTTGCCTTCGGCGACTCGGACAACGATATCGAGATGCTCGAGGCGGCGGGATGCGCCGTCGCCATGGGAAATGCCCGCGCCGTTGCGAAGGAAGCCGCAGATATGATCGCGCCCGCCAACGATGAGGCGGGCGTCGCGGTCGTTCTTGAGGATCTGCTCGGAGTGCGCTGACGGTAGGCGCTAGGCTCCGTTCACGAGCTTCTCGATGATGGCCTTGAGCTGGATGGCGTAGCTGGACGATTCGACCACCACGAGGACCGTGTCATCGCCCGAGACCGAACCGAGCGCATGGGCGAGGCCCGCGGCATCGATGGCGGCGGCGACGCCCGAGGCGGTGCCGGGGTTGCACTTGACGAGCAGCAGGTTCTCGGCGCGCATGACCTCGTTCACGAACTCGGAGAGCATGCGCTGCAGGTGCAGGTCCTCGGAGAGGACGTAGACGCCCTCGGGCAGCTTGCGCAGCCCCATGTCGGAGATGTCGCGCGAAACGGTTGCCTGCGTGCAGTTGAAGCCCATGGCCTTGAGCTCGTCGACCAGCGCGCGCTGGGTTTTGATCGATTTGCCGCGGATGATCTCGCGGATGGCGTCCTGCCTGCTGTTGCGATGCTTCACAATTTCCTCTTTCGTGAATAAGGGACTGCCATTGTAGCGCCAAAGCTGCATATTCAGTGTAAAAAGTCATTTTATTCACCGAATGGTATGCAAATCAGCCGTTTATGGGCGGATGCCTGCGTATGATAAAGAGTGATACAGTAAGTGCAGCTAGGCACTGCATACCCGTCATCGGGGGATGAACCATGGATTATTCACAGCGCACCGAACGTTCCCGCCCGCTCTCAGACAACCGCAGGTCATCACGCTCGAGGGTCGGCGGTTCCTACCGCTCGGGCCGCCAGTCCGGCGGCAACCGCTACGAGCTGAAGTCCCGCAACATCCGCTTCCGCGGTAAGGGTTCCAGCGTGAAGACGCGCTTCGCGGACCTCAACCCTCGCCAGATCATGTTCATCGTCCTCGGCGTCGTGCTCGCGATCCTCGTGATCTTCCTCGTGTCGAGCTGCGTGAGGAGCTGCAAATCCAACAAGCCCGAGACCTCCGAGATCGATGCCCGCGTGGCCGCTGGCGTGTCCGACGATCTCGTCGGCGCGTTCACGCCCGTGCTCGACCAGGCCGAGGCGCTCCAGTGGATCGCCGCCCATGCCAACGAGTATCCCAATGAGGACCTGCCACGCCTCGCCCTCTCCGAACCTGCAGCCATCGCGTTCGTCCGCGCCTATCCCGAGATGTCCAAGACGGGCAGCGCCTTCGACGGCTCGGTGTCGCGCGGTGAGGCGCCGTTGCTCTACACCTGGGACGAGCATTGGGGCGCCGTCGATTACGACGGTTCCGCGCTCGCGGTGACAGGTTCCGGTCCCACCGCCCTCGCGATGGCCTACATGGGCATCACCGGCAAGACCGACAGGACCCCTGCCGACCTCGCCAAGATGGCGACCGACAAGCAGATGGCGGGAGGGGAGTCCCACACCACCGCGGAGTTCTTCACCTCCATCGAGAAGGAGCTCGGTCTCTACGTGCACCATTACGAACCCGATGGCGACACGATCACCGAGGTCCTCGATTCCGGCACGTTCGTGCTCGTCGAGGTCCGCGCCGACACCCTCACCCCCGAGGCCCACTGGGTCATCGTCGCCTACGAGAACGAGAACGGCTCCGTGCGCGTATACGACCCCACGTCCGTCTCGGTGAGCACGCGCCCCTGGGATCCCAAGACCATCGCCTCCGCAGCCATCACCATGTATGCCGTGAGCGCGTCTGAATCTGAATAACGGCGACCGTACGAGCAGCTCAGGGGCCGTCTGCGCCACGCGTGGACGGCCCCTTTGTTTCCATCATGTAGACGTGTGCGGGCATTTCGGCGAAACGCATTGACTTGCATGGTCGCTCTGTTATCTTGAAGCCTAATAAATACTGAATTGATGCATATTCTTCTGTTCTTATTCGATAACAAGGTGATTATATGAATCCAGGAACCATCGCGCCCATCCCCGTCCAGCCGGTGGCGGGCGGTATGGAGGAGTTCGGCTTCGCATCCTGCACCGGCGGCATCTGCGCCGCAGCGGGAATCCGTGCGGCCGGTGTGCACGCCGGGTTCCGCAAGGACCCCGAACGCTCCGATCTCGCCCTCGTGGTCGCCGATGCGCCGTGCACCTGCGCCGCCACGTTCACGACCAACCGCTTCTGCGCCGCACCCGTGCAGGTCTCCCGCCCGCGCGCTGCAGCAGGCGTCGCCCAGGCGATCGTCCTCAACTCGGGCAATGCCAACGCGGCCACGGGCGATGAGGGCGTGAGGACCGCGCTCGCCTCGACCGAGATCGTCGCCTCCGTCCTCGGATGCGATCCCGAGCAGGTGCTCGTGGCATCGACCGGCGTGATCGGCGTCCCGCTTCCGCTCGCCCCGTACGAGACCGGTGTCCCGATCGCCGCCTCCGCGCTCGCGAGCACGCCCGAGGCCGCCCACGCGGCTGCATGCGCCGTCATGACCACCGATACCGTCTCCAAGGAGGTCTCGGTGGAAGGAACGGTTCCCACGGGCGCCGACGGGGCTCCCGTGACCGTGCACGTGGGCGGTTTCGTCAAGGGCTCGGGCATGATCCAGCCCAACATGGCGACGATGCTCTGCGTGCTGTCCACCGATGCCCCGCTCACCGCCGAAGCGGCACATACCGCGCTGCTCGCCGCGGTCAAGACCACCTTCAACCACGTGACCGTGGACTCCGATACCTCCACCAACGACTCCGCGTTCCTCCTGGCGACCGGAGCCGCGGGCGGTGAGGAGATCGGCCTCGGATCCGACGCATATCCTGCCATCGCCGCAGCCATCCACGGCGTCTGCGAGGCGCTCGCCCGCAAGATTGCTGCCGACGGCGAGGGCGCCACCAAGCTCGTGACCGTGGATGTCGTGGGCGCCGCGACGGTCGAGGATGCCGACACCGTCGCCTTCTCGATTGCAAACTCGCCGCTCACCAAAACCGCCATCTTCGGCCATGACGCCAACTGGGGCCGCATCGCGGCGGCTGCAGGCAAGTGCGGCGTGGCCTTCGACCAGTACGCCTGCGATATCGACCTCATGGGCGTTCCCGTGCTGCGCGCGGGGCTGCCCGTCCCCATGGACGAGGAGGATATGCTGCGCCGCTTCGAGCAGCCCGAGATCCCGATCGTGATCTCGCTCGGATCCGGCACCGCATGCTCGCGTGTCTGGACCTGCGACCTCACGCACGAGTACGTGACCATCAACGGCGACTACCGCACCTAGGAGGGCGGACGCATGCAGAAACGCACCGAGGAAGAGCTGGTGCATGCCACGGAGAAGGCGACCGTCATCATCGAGGCGCTTCCGTGGATCAACAAGATGAACGGCAAGACCTTCGTCGTGAAGTACGGCGGGGCAGCCATGGAGGATCGGGAGCTCTGCCGCGAGGTCATCAAGGACATCGTCCTCATGCACCGCATCGGCGTGCGCATCGTCCTCGTGCACGGCGGCGGCAAGGCCATCAACGCCCTCATGAAGCAGCTCGATATCCCCGTCCAGTTCAAGGACGGCCTGCGCGTGACCGACGAGGCCGCCATGAACGTCGTGCAGATGGCGCTCGTGGGAAACGTCAACCAGATGCTCGTCTCGCAGATCAACTCCTATGGCGAGCTCGCCGTGGGCATCTCGGGCTCCGACGGCCGCACCTTCGAATGCACCGCTCAGGACCCCGCGCTTGGACGCGTGGGCAGGATCGACAAGGTCAACACCAAGCTCGTGTCAGAGGTCCTCGACGACGGCTACATCCCCGTGATCGCGAGCGTGGGCTGGGGCGAGGACGGCTCGTTCAACGTCAACGCCGACCTCGCTGCGAGCGAGATGGCCAAGGCGATGGGCGCCGACAAGCTCGTCTACCTCTCCGACGTCGACGGCCTGTATCGCGACTTCAACGATAAGGACAGCCTCATCTCGCGCATGTACCTCGACGAGATGAAGGAGCTCATCGCATCGGGCGAGCTCGAGACAGGCATGATACCCAAGATGTCGTCGGCTGCAGACGCCCTCGAGCAGGGTGTCCGCCGCGTCCACTTCCTGAACGGCACCACCCCGCATTCGCTGCTGCTCGAGTTCCTCACCAACTCGGGCATCGGCACGATGTTCCTCAAGGAGGAGTAGCCATGTCGTACGAGAACGCGAAGGCCCTTGACGAAGCCTATATCATGCACACCTTCGGGCGCTATCCGGTCGAGTTCGTCTCCGGTGCAGGTGCCGTCCTGCTCGACGAGAACGGCAAGCAGTACATCGACTTCCTCGCCGGCATCGGCGTCGTGTCGCTCGGGCATCGCCACCCCGCCGTCCAGCAGGCGCTCTCCCGCCAGCTGCAGCGCCTCTGGCAGTCCAGCAACTACTTCTACGACGAGAACCGCGGCGAGCTCGCGAAGCTCCTCTCCGAGCTCCTCTCCAAGAAGACCGACGAGCTCGGGCACATCAACGGCTCGACCGGCTCGGTCTGGAAGTCGTTCTTCTCCAACTCCGGCGCAGAGTCGAACGAGGGCGCCTTCAAGGTCGCCCGCCGCTGGGGTGAGAAGCGCCTCGACGGCGCCTCGGGCATCATCACCGCACGCAAGAGCTTCCACGGCCGCACGCTCGCGACGCTCGCGGCGACCGGCCAGGACGTGTTCCACAAGAGCTTCGGCCCGTTCCCGCCGGGATTCGCGTCCGTGCCGCTCAACGACATCGACGCGATGGTCGAGGCCGTCGAGCATCCCACCGAGGAGACGGGCCCGGTCTGCGGCATCATGCTCGAATGCATCCAGGGCGAGGGCGGCGTCTGGCCCGCCGACCTCGACTACGTGCGCGATCTGCGCGCCCTCTGCGACGAGCATGGCATCGCCCTGATGGTCGACGAGGTCCAGACCGGCTTCTTCCGCACCGGGGCGCCCTTCTCGTTCCAGCTCGCGGGCATCGAGCCCGACATCGTGAGCATGGCCAAGGGCATCGCCGACGGCTTCCCCATGGGCGCTGTCGCGGCACGCGGGGAGTTCGGCGATATGCTCGTTCCCGGCGACCACGGCTCGACCTTCGGTGGCAACGCGCTCGCCAGCGCGGCGGGCCGCGCTACGGTCGAGACGCTCATCTCCGAGGGCATCGGCTCCCACGTCTTCGCGGCGGGCTGCCATCTGGCGCGCAGGCTCGAGGCTCTTCCGCACGTCACCGAGGTGCGCGGACGCGGTCTTCTGCGCGGTGCCCAGCTCGACGTCCCCATCGCGAACGAGCTCGTGGAGCAGGGCCTCGAGGCGGGTCTCATCCTCAACCACATCGGCGACTCGATCCTGCGCTTCCTGCCGCCGCTCGTGATCTCCTACGAGCAGATCGACACGATGGCCGAGCGCCTCGGCGCCCTCATCGAGAAGCTCGCGTAGCCGCCGCAGCACATTCGCCGAAAACGGGAACGGCCCCGGAGGGGAACCTCCGGGGCCGTCTGCGTGCGATGGGGGATGGCGCTAGTCGATGTTGGCCGCTTCGCGGGAGGACGGCTGCTTGTCGGCGATCTTGAGGAAGAGGAAGCCCAGCGCGAAGAAGATGGCGAGCGATGCCACCGCGATGTTGATCGTGCCGCCCGCGAGCTTGACCCAGGCGATGACGGCGGAGCCGAGGAACGACGCGCCCTTCGAGAAGATGTCGTAGATGCCGAAGTACTCGCCGGAGTTCTCGGGCGGGATGATCTTGGAGAAGTAGCTTCTGGACAGCGACTGGATCGAACCCTGGAAGCAGCCCACGCCGAAGGCGAGGATGCCGAAGTCGATGAGGGTGTGCAGCGTGAGGGCATACAGGCACACGCAGAAATAGCCGAAGATGCAGATGAGGATCAGCGTGACGGTGTTGAGCTTGCGCGAGAGGCGCGCGAAGACGAGCGACCCGCCGAAGGCGACGACCTGCGTGGCGAGCAGGAAGACGACCTGGCCCACGGTGGGCAGCCCGAGGTCGGTGCCGATGTTGATGCAGTTGTCGATGATGGTGCCCACGCCGTCGATGTAGAGGAAGAAGGCGATGAGGAAGAAGAGGACCTTCTTGTCCTGCGTGGCGATCTTCTTGAGGGTCGCGCCGATCTTGGAGAAGACCTTGGCGATGGCGCCGTGCTCGGCCTCGGTGTAGTTGACCTGCTTGTAGTTCTTGATCAGCGGCACGGTGACGGCGAACCACCACAGGCCGGTGACGGTGTAGCCGATGATCATGCCGACCTGCGGCGAGAACCACATGAGATCCTCGGACAGGCCTCCGGAGAGGATGTAGGCGACCATGGCGACGATGAAGGGAATGCAGGATCCGATGTAGCCCCAGGCGTAGCCGTAGGAGGAGACCTCGTCCATGCGCTCCTCGACGGTGACGTCGTTGAGCATCGAGTCGTAGATGACGAGCGACATCTGGTAGAAGATCCTCGCGAACGCGTAGATCAGGATGAAGGCGACCCAGCTCATGGCGAAGCCGTTCAGGATGCACCCGATGACGCCGAGGGCGACCGTGGTGGTGAAGAAGATCTTCTTCTTGCCCTTGTGGTCGGCGAGCACGCCGGTGATCGGGCCGAGGACGGCGACGATGACCGTCACGACCGAGATGGCGATGGCGTAGTACGCGGTGGCCTGATCGCCCGTGATCTGGCCGGGGCCGGTGCCGATGGCGAGGTCCTTGAACCAGATGGGGATCAGCGAGCAGGCGAGCATCGTGAACGCGGAATTGCCCACGTCGTAGAGGATCCAGCTCTTCTCGGACGTGGTGAGTTTGCTCTTTTCAGCCATGGGTGCTCCTTCTGAGGTGGATACGCTTCGTCAATTGTAGGTTGTCCCCGCGAAGATGCGGCGCTTACCGCGGCGAATGGCACATGTGGGAGACCATCGGCGCTGTTGGCGGGGATGCGACCTATAATCATTTCAACGGTTTCGGGAGAAGGAGGAGCCATGCCGTCTGTTCTCACCCACGATTTCTTCGGACGCGACGTCTACGGCGCGGTCGGAACTGAGCTGGGGTTCACGACCACCGACGAGATGGACGCCTTCCTGCTGGGCAACCAGGGACCCGATCCGCTGTTCTACCTCGTCCTCAACCCTCTGTTCGACAAGAGCTCGCACGTGGGCACGCTCATGCACGACGAGAAGCCCTCCGAGCTTCTGCTCGCCATGCGCACGGCCATCGAGGGCCTCGACGGCGATGAGCGGCGCATCTGCCGCGCCTATGCCGCGGGCTTCCTCTGCCATTATCTGCTCGACCGCACGACCCACCCCTTCATCTTCGCCCAGCAGAACGCCATCTGCGCGTCATCCGCCTCAGGGCTGGGGGAGGAGCTCGGCGGCACCGTCCACGCCAACATCGAGCGCGAGATCGACGAGATGATGCTTTTCCGCAAGCGCTCCTGCACGGTCGCGGAGTACAAGCCCTACGTCGAGGTCCTGCGCGGGAGCGACGACGTGCTCCACGCCATCGACCTGCTCTACGAGCGCGCCATCCCCGCGGCCTACGGCATCGAGATCGCCCCGAACACCTTCTCCATGGCGGTCCACCTGTTCCGCCTCGGCAACCGCCTGTTCTACTCGCCCAAGGGCGGCAAGCGCGCCCTCATCGGCGGTATCGAGCGCATGGTCAAGCGCGTCCCCGTCTCGTTCTATTGCGGCATGAGCCACCGTGCCGTGCCCGCGAGCGTCACGCGCCTCGACAACCACGAGCATAGGGAATGGAAGCATCCGTATCTGCCGCTCAAGAGCTCCGACAGCTTCCTCGACCTCTACGACCGGGCGCAGGACTCGGTGATCGAGGCGGAGCGCTGCTTCCTCGAGGGGCCGTTCATGCCCGTCGACGCGCGCACGCTGACGGGCGGCATCAACTTCTCGGGCGAGCCCGTGGAATAGCGCCATAGCTGCGCCTGCACGCCATCGTTGGATTGTTCGTTATCTGGAAATAGGCATCCGCGGACGGCGCCGTGCGGGAAGTGTGTCACGCTAGCACGCAGATACTGTCGTCGAGCATGGGGGAGAGCATGGCATTCGATCTTCTGGAGAGCGTCACGGGTCCGCGCGACCTGGATGCGCTCTCGTTCGACGAGCTCGACGAGCTCGCCTCGGAGTGCCGCGCCGCCATCGTCAAGCGCGTGCGCGCCACCGGCGGCCACTTCGGGTCGAACCTCGGCGTCGTCGAGGCCACGATCGCCCTGCACCGCGTCTTCGACTCTCCGCGCGACCGCATCATCTTCGACACCTCCCACCAGTGCTACACCCACAAGATGCTCACCGGCCGCGCCTACGGCTTCATCGACGATGCGCGCATGGGCGAGATATCCGGATTCACGAATCCCGAGGAATCCGAGCATGACTGGTTCCGCTGCGGCCACACCTCCACCTCCATCAGCCTGGCATGCGGCTTCGCTAAGGCGCGCGACATCCTGGGGCAGGACCACAACGTGGTCGCCTTCATCGGCGACGGCTGCCTCTCGGGCGGGGAGGCCTTCGAGGGCCTCGACAACGCGGCGACCTTCTCGTCGAACCTCATCATCGTCGTGAACGACAATGAGATGTCGATCGCCGAGGACCAGGGCGGCATCTACGGCGACTTCGCCGAGCTCCGCGCATCCGGCGGGACCGCTGCGCGCAACTTCTTCTCGACCTTCGGCTTCGACTACCGCTACGTCGAGGAGGGCAACTCCATCCCCGCGCTCATCGCGGCGTTCGAGGAGGTCAAGGACATCGACCATCCCGTCGTGGTGCACATCCACACCACCAAGGGCAAGGGCGACGAGTGGGCCGAGCAGAACAAGGAGGCGGCGCACTCGGTCAAGGCGGATGGAGGCTCCACACCCGCGGAGAGCTACACCGGCATCATCCGCGCGCGCATGCTCGAGAAGATGGCGGCCGACCCCGAGATCGTCGTCATCAACGCCGGCACGCCCGGAGGCTCCGGCATCACCGCCGAATTCCGTGCGATCGCGGGGGACCGCTATGTTGACGTGGGCATCTGCGAGCAGCATGCGGTGACCTTCTCGGCCGCCCTCGCACGCGGCGGCGTCAAACCCGTCTACTTCGTGGCGAGCACCTTCCTCCAGCGCGCATACGACCAGATCGTCCAGGATCTCGCGCTCAACCAGAGCCCGGCGACGGCCCTCGTGTTCCAGGCAGGGTTCTCGTCGATCGACGCCACCCACCTCGGCGTGTTCGACCTCGCCTATACGGGCAACGTCCCCGGCCTCACCTGCCTTGCGCCCACGACCGCCGAACAGCTCCTCGCCATGCTCGACTGGTCGCTCGACGTCGCCGACAAGCCCGTGGTCATCCGCGTCCCCGACAGGGTCGTCCATGGGCCGCGGGTCGCCTTCGATGCGTCCGATATCGCGAGGTTCGTCATCGAGCACGAGGGATCCGACGTCGCGCTCGTGGCGCTCGGACCCACGGTCAAGCTCGCGGACGCCGTTGCGGACGAGCTTTCCGCCCACCACGGCATCGATCCCACCATCATCTCCGCCACGACCTACTCGGCGCTCGACCGTCCGCTGCTGTTCTCGCTCGAGAAGGGCCATCGCCTCGTCGTGACGCTCGAGAACGGTGTCCTGTACGGCGGTTTCGGCGAGAAGGTCGCCCGCGTCCTCGGGCCCTCGCCGCTGCGCGTGGTCTGCTTCGGCGGCACCAAGGAGTTCGTCGACCGCGTGAGCACCGAGGAGCTGCAGCAGCGCTACCATCTCGAGCCCGCAGCCCTCGCGGCAGATATCGCCGCGACCCTCTGATCGTCTATGGCGACCTACGTCTTCTCCGATGTGCACGGCCATGCGGAGCCCTTGCGGCGCCTGCTGAACCGCATCGCGCCGTCCGACGACGACCGCTTCTTCTGCCTCGGCGATATGGTCGACCGCGGTCCCGCACCGCTCGATGTCGTCGAGCTCGTGCGGACGCTGCCCAACGTCACGGCCCTCATGGGCAATCATGAGGACCTCATGCTCGGGTGGATCCACGACCAGTCGAACTACATGAGCCTCGCCGATTGGACGCTCAACGGCGGCAACGTGACGCGTGTGGGCCTCATGCGCCTCACCCCGTGGGCGCGCATCTCGCTCGTCGAGTGGTTCGACAGCCTGCCCGCCTACGCCGTCTGCACCGTACGCGACCGCATCTACGTGCTCGTCCACGCCGGCATCCTTCCGTATACCGGAGAGCCGCGAGCCTGGGACGAGGACGTTCTGCGCGACCTGCTCGACGGAATGGACCGGCAGGATCTCATGTGGATCCGCGAGCTGTTCTGGGAGGCCCCGACCGGCCTCATGGATGGCGCGGGCGCCGGCCCCATCGTCATCGCGGGCCATACGCCCACGCGCTACCTCATGCACATGGACGCCGTATGCGACCGTCCCGTCCTCGACGACGACGGCATCTGCCAGAGCGTCCGCGTGGGCGACCCGGATTCGTGCGGCGGCATGTGGGACAAATGGAACGTCGATTCCGGATGCGCCGGCGGCGCCGCCTTCGGCAAGGTCACCATCATCCGCCTCGACGATGGCGCCGAGCTTACCGAACCCATCGCGCCGGGGGAGTAGCATGGCCGAGCGCGTCCATGTGACCCATCCCTTCGGACCGCTCTTCGATGAGCGCTCGCGGGTCCTCATCCTCGGCAGCTTCCCCAGTCCCAAATCGCGCGAGCAGGCTTTCTTCTACGGCCATCCGCAGAACCGGTTCTGGCGGGTCATCGCCGCCGTGCTCGACCGTCCGGTCCCGACGACCGTCGACGAGAAGCGCGCCTTCTGCGCCGAGGCGGGTATCGCGCTCTGGGACGTCCTCGCCGAGGTGGACATCGAGGGCGCCTCGGATGCCTCCATCAGGAATCCCCGCGCGAACGACCTCGCGCCCATCCTCGCCTCCGCACCTATCGAGCGGATCTTCTGCACGGGTGCCACGTCTGGCCGCTACTATCACCGCCTCATCGAGCCCGAGCTCGGGATCCCCGCAACCGTCCTACCGTCCACGAGCCCCGCGAACGCCGCGATGACCTTTGAGCGACTCGTCGGCGCCTATGCTCCCATTGCGGAGGTTCTTCTGCGAAAATAGATTGAATGGCAAGCAGATGAAACGGAGCGGCCATGGCAGACCAATCATTCTCGAATTCGGCTAGGCTTCGCGTTCCCGCCCGCGGCTTCCTCCACGGTTCCGTGGGAGTCGAGCAGATCCGCGGCGGCTTCGTCCGGCCGCTGCGCATCACGCCCGCGCAGCTGCGCGTGCTCGGAAGCGTATCCGCGCTCCACCCCGGGCAGTTCCGCGGTATGGCCGCCTGCACCGCGGGCATCACGCTCGAGTTCGATACGGATGCATCCACCGTCGCCATCGAGCTCCGCCACATACCACAGCCTCAGGGAACGCGCTTCGTGCATGGGGAGATGGCCAAGGCCGACCCCAAGAGCGTCTCGATGATCGAGGACTTCACGGTCGAGATGGACGGCGCCGCGCATCCCTACCTCCAGTACTTCGACAGCTCGCTCTACATCGATATCGCGGGCAACTCGGGAAGGCTGCCCGGCTTCGGCGACCGGCACCGCTTCCGCGTGTGGCTGCCCGTCATGACCGGGGTCGAGCTGGGCAATATCAGCTGCGACGGGTCGTTCATCGATCCCGTTCCCGCGCGCCGCACCCTGCTCGTGCTCGGCGACTCGATCGCCCAGGGCTATGCTGCTGCGACCCCCGCCGCGGCGTGGACCGCGCGCATCGCCAAGCTGCTCGATGCCGATGTCGTGAACCAGGGCATCGGCGCCCACGTCTTCCAGCCCTTCACCGTGCCCCGTCTCGAGCAGGAGCCCTTCGCGGTCGTCATTGCCTACGGCGAGAACTACCGCTACGAGAAGCTTCCCCTCTCACGGATCGAGTCCGACATCCGTGCCTATCTCGACGAGGTCGCCCACGTATTCGAAGGCGTTCCCGTGTTCGTCGTGAGCCCGCTCTGGCACAACGAGCAGGCGTCTCCCTCGGCAGATCCCGAGTGCCTCGCCTTCGTGCGCCTGCTGCTCGAGGAGCTCAGCGTCGAGCGCGGCTTCACCTTCATCGACGGCGCCAAGCTCATCGACGCCGACCCCGCGCTGTTCGCAGACGGCTACGAGCATCCCGGCGATGCCGGCATGGCGCAGATCGCACGGCGCCTCGCCCTCATCATGGACGATGTCCTCGGCGATGAGCAGGCGCGCCGCGAGCGTGCGCTCGAGCTGCTCAAGGATGCGCCGATGACTGCCTTCCCGCTCGCCGAGCAGATCCGCCGCGGCGTCGGCCGCGTGGTCGTGGCCGAGAAGAACGTCATCTTCCTCAAGATCGACGAGCGCAACCAGTTCCTCTACGCCCTCGAGCGCGATGCCGGCCGCAACGTGCTCGCCTCGTGCGTCGAGCCCACCGAGCTCTGCATGCTCGGACGCGTTGCCCTGCGCGACGCCCAGTACATCCTGGGCATGCACCGCCTCACGCCCTGCTACCTTGCCGTCTACGAGAAGAGCGTGCCGCCCGCGCTCGATGCGACGCTCGACATCCGCGTGCTCGACCGCAGCTTCGCAGACGCGATCATGGCCAACTACACGCGCTCCTACGAGCACAGCAAGGAGGAGCTCGAGGAGCTGCTCGACGCGGGCACATTCCTCGGCTGCTTCGATGGCGGCGAGCTTGCGGGATTCATCGGCGAGCACCCCGAGGGCGCCTTCGGCATGCTCGAGGTCCTGCCCGGCAGCCGCCGCAGGGGTTGGGCGACCGCACTGCTCTCCGCCAAGGTCGCGCAGCATATGGCGCGCGGCTACGTGCCATGGTCGGAGGTCTTCCCCGACAATGCGGCGTCGCTCAAGCTCCATGAGCAGGTGGGCTTCTCGTTCTATCCCGCCGAAGGCATGACCTTCATGAACACCCCCGCCTACGACTGACCTGGGACAGTAACCCGGTCATTTGTCTCGTGACCGATGCGCCATCGCGTTGCCCTCGTGTCCGCCTCCCGTGCTAGCATGGGAGGCGAGAAACCTCAGCGAAGGAGCATCCATGGCACGCAACAAGGTTCTCACGGAGCCCATCTCGCGGCACCTCTCCGACGAGGTCGAGCGCGGCGTGGGCGAGCAGCTCGCGAGCGGGCGCCTCTCCGAGTTCGCCACCAAGGACACCGATGTCATCCGCCGCAACACCGAGCGCGACAACACTACCGTCCTGCGCCCCGCCTTCCTGCGCGATGCCGAGAAGATCATCCACCTGCCGTTCTACAACCGCCTCACGGGCAAGACGCAGGTGTTCTCGTTCCGCGCCAACGACGACCTCACGCGCCGCGGCCTGCATGTCCAGCTCGTCGCCCGCGTGGCGCGCGACATCGGCCGTGCGCTCGGGCTCAACCTCGACCTCATCGAGGCGATCGCGCTGGGCCACGACATCGGCCACACGCCCTTCGGGCATGCGGGCGAGCGCTTCCTCAACGACGTCTTCCACGACCGCACGGGCCGCTGGTTCTTCCACAACGTCCAGAGCGTACGCGTGCTCGAAGGCCTCTCCAAGCGCAACCTCTCGCTGCAGGTGCTCGACGGCGTCATCTGCCACAACGGCGAGTTCGAGCAGCAGCGCTTCTCCACGAGCGACCTCGCGACCTTCGAGGAGTTCGACCGCGACGTGGTCGCTGCATGCTGGGAGCAGGGGGACGAGAAGATCTCGCACCTCGTGCCCATGACGCTCGAGGGCTGCGTGGTGCGCATCTCCGACATCATCGCCTACGTGGGCAAGGACCGCCAGGACGCCATCCGTGCGGGGCTCTGCACCGAGACCACCTTCGACGACGGCCTGGGAGGCGCCTACAACGCTTGGGCGCTCTCCGCGTTCATCACCGATGTGGTGGAGAATTCCTTCGGCAAGGACCATATCGAGATGAGCGAGATGCTCTTCCACGAGCTCGCACGCGCGAAGCGCGAGAACTACGAGAAGATCTACCATGCGGGCGAGGTGAGCGGCGACTTCAGCCACGAGATGGCGTGGCTCTTCGACGGCATGTACGAGCGTGTGCTGAAGGACCTCGCGGCGGGCGACGAGAGCGCACCTGTGTTCAGGCATCACATCAAATACTGTGACGTCATGCTCGGCCACTACGGCGAGGCGTACGATTGGGAGCGCGATCTGCACCAGACGTGCGTGGACTACATCGCCTCGATGACCGACGACTACTTCATGGCGTATGCGGAGCACCTGTTCCCCGAGGCGGTCGAGCTGTTCCCCCGAAGGCTGCACTTCTAAGAACTCGGTGCCATGCATCCGCTCCAGCGGTATAGTGGATACGTACAGTTAGCGTTATCTAACTATGCGGGAGAACATCATGAGCGTACCTATGATCCTCATTGAGATGGCGGTGTTCGCGGCGCTGTTTACCGTCGGGATCATGACGGCTTACAGGGGTGACAGGAAGCACACGCCGGCGGCCATCCACAACTATCCGCCCGACATCCAGGAGGAGTACTTCAAGACGCACGAACGGGTCGACGTCTCATACCGGTCGAGGAACGTCGTGCTCGCCAAGAGCGCGGGCGTGCTGCTGTTCACGGCGATCCTCGTCGGCTGCGCGCTCGTCGCGGGTGCGCGGACGTTTGCGCAGGGTTTCTGGCTCGCCTTCGGCTTGATGGTGTGGATCGGCGCTTACGACACGTTCTTCCTGGACTGGGTGCTGTTCGCCAACCTCCCCATGTTCCGGCTCGAGGGCACCGAGCACATGGACGAGGCCTACCACCAGAAGTGGTTCCACGTGAAGGGCATGCTGTTCCCGGGCATCATCTTCGCACTCATCCCCGCAGTGCTGGTGGGGCTGCTCGTTACCCTCATCCGATAGGGAAGTGACCCGAAACGATGCTTTCTGTGCTGCTCGCCCTCGTCATGATCGCCGGGATGGTTTTGCTGCTGTTCTCGGCCATCGCGCTGATACAGGACAGGCGGTTCTTCACCACCGCGCCCAAGGACATCCAGGAGGCGGTGCTCGACCATCCCGAGCGGTTCCCCGGTGCACATGCGCTCGGCTATGCGCTTGCCGTCTGCGGCATGGCGCTCATCGCCGGCGCATTCGTATACGGCGCCTATGACGGCATCCGCGACGGCTTCACCTTCTGGCACCTCTTCCTGCGGTTCCTCGTGATCCTCTACCTGTGGAAAGCCTTCGACATGATCTGTTTCGACTGGCTGCTGCTCACCAAATCGCATTTCTTCCAGCACTACTATCCCGAGACGGAAGGATGCGCGGGCTACAGCCAGTCCGATTTCAACCGGAAAGAGCAGCTCATCCGCATCGCAATCTTTCCGTTCGTCGCGGCGCTGCTTGCGGGTATCGCAGCGTCCATAGGTGTTTAGGAGAGCTTACTCCTCGTGGTGATGGCGCTCGAAGCCGCCCTCGTGGTAGTCATTGGCATGCACGTCGATGTATTTGGCCTTGAGCTTGTCGTAGAGGATGCGCTGGCTGGAGTAGAGGCCCGAATATCCGGAGAGCACGAACGACAGGCCGCAGCAGAGCGCGAAGAAGATGACCCCGCCTCCGCCGAAGAGCTCGAGCGCGAGCAGGAGCGAGGCGATGGGGCAGTTCACGCTCGCGCAGAACATCGAGATGAGCCCGATGGCGGCCGAAAATTCCGCGGGGATGCCGATGAGCGGACCGACGACGCAGCCGAAGGTTGCTCCGATGAAGAAGCACGGCACGACCTCGCCGCCCTTGAATCCGACGGATAGCGTGATCGTGGTGAAGACGATCTTGAGGAGGAACGCAAACGGTTCCGCCTGCCCCTGCTCGACCGCGCGCACGATGACGTCCATACCCGCACCGTTGTAGTCGCCCGTGCCCACGAGCAGCGAGAGCACGAGGAGGACGGCGCCTCCCACGGCGGCGCGGATCCACGGGTTGGCGAGGTGCTTCGCGACTGCATGCTCGGTCTTGTGCAGCACCTCGCAGAACACCACCGAGAGCATGCTGCAGAACCATGCGAGCAGCGCGACCTGCACGAGCATGAGCGGCGAGACCTCGGGTATCCCGACGGCGAAGCGCGTGGGCTCCACGCCGAGGGTCAGCGAGATGCCGTAGGCGGCAAGCGATGCGATGAGGCAGGGGACGAAGGCGGCGAGGTAGAGCACGCCCACGCTGATCACTGCCATGGCGAAGATGCTCGCCGCAACGGGCGTGCCGAAGAGCGCCGAGAAGAACGCGGCCATGCCGATCATGATGGCGGTGCGCTGGTCGCGGTCGTCGAGGCAGAAGAGGCGGCTTGCGCCCAGCCCGATCGTGCCGCCCATCTGCAGCGCAGCGCCCTCGCGGCCTGCAGAGCCGCCGGCGAGGTGCGTGAGGATGGTGGTGAGGAAGATGGCGGGGAGCAGCTTCAGGCGCAGGCCCTCGCCGGTCTGGACCTGGTCGAGCACCGAGTCGGTGGAGAGCCCCTCGCACTCGAGGCCATGGTAGATGGCGACCGCAGCGAGGCCCGCGATGGGAAGCAGGTAGAGCACCCAGGGATTCGCCACACGGAACTCGGTCGCGAGGTCGACGCCCTTGTGGAAGGCCGATCCCAGAAGACCGCACGGCACGCCGATGACGACCGAGATCACGACCCAGCGCAGAAAGACCGCGGCATAGCTGCCCAGATGGGCGACGTAGCCCTTGGCATCCTGGACATCGGCATCGAATTCGCTCTTGAACGACATGGATCATGCTCCCACGAGAAATATGGCGACTTGTATAGCATACGCCAACCGGCGTGCCGGGAGCAGTTGGTGCGATGAGTTGCGGACGGGGGCGAGCATCGCCCCCGTCCGGGTGAACAGGGGGACGGAGGTTCTGTTCACGTCGTGCACGACGTGAACAGAACCTCCGTCCCCCTGTTCACCCGTCCCCCTGTTCACCCGTCCCCCTGTTCACCCGTCCCCCTGTTCACCCGTCCCCCTGTTCACCCGTCCCCCTGTTCAGCACGCGAGCGGTTAGCCTACGGCGAGCTTGACCACCTCGTAGGCACCGTTGTAGATGCCCAGCTTGTTCGCGTCCTCGATGCGGTCGCACATCGACGCGATGATGGAGCGGTCGGCCTGCATCGAGTCGATCATCGCGAGCACCTCATGGGTCTCGTCGATCTCGTAGGTCCCGTCGCCGATCTCCGCGGCGCGGATGGCGCCCCATGCCTCATGGCCGCCCACGCGATGAATCATGAGCTTGGGCACGGGGTAGAAGGAGAGCTCGCTCGGCTTGGTGACGAGCATGTCGGTGCAGCGCATGAGCACGTTGGTGGCATAGACGGCCGAGAAGATATCGCTGTCGCAGAAGGCGTGGATGCCGCCCACGGATGCGCTGAGCGCGGCGGTCGCGAAGGATGCGACCTCGGCGAAGTCGTTGAAGTGCGTGGTGGTAAGGCCCTCGAGGTCCTTGACCGACTTGCAGAGGCTCTTCCACACCTTGTCATGGTCGCCCACGTTGATGAACAGGGTCGCCTCGCCGCGCACGACGTGGGGGATGAGCTTCTCGATGATGTCGGAGAAGAGCTTGGCCTGCGCGCCTGCGCCGCCCACGGTGATGAGCCAGCGCACGGGGCCGCCGTTCGTCACACGCTCGCGGCGTGCGGCACAGTCGGCGGGGATGTTGGCAACGAGCTCATGGTCGACGTAGTGGCCGGTGTAGCGGATGGCCTCGTCGGGCATGGGTTTGAGGGCGCGCTTGGGATCCATGCCGCGCAGCTCCTTGTAACCCAGGTAGGAGCTCGGCGTCTGGACGGTGTGGATGGAGCCCTCGGCCAGATGCAGCGCCATGGGCCAGTTGTCGGGGATGGCGTTCACGACATGGGTGAGGCCGGCGTGGACGGCTGCCTGCGACGGCCAGACGTGCGTGCCGATGTAGGGCACGTCCTTGGGCAGGTCGCGGAAGAGGGGAACCATGAGCTCGGCGTTCTTCTGGTCGCTCGCGTTGTAGGTGAGCTTGCGGAAGCCCTCGGAATTGAGCGGCTCCCAGTAGAGCGCGTTGAACGGCGGGAGTTTCTGGGAGAGGCGCGAACCCATGGAGTAGAGGTCGTTCTGGTAGCCGATCACCTTGGAGCAGGTGGTCTCGGGGAAGGAGCAGAGGTCGAGCCAGTACGGGGTGTAGCCGAGCGCATGGGCGGCGCTCGCCATGGCCATCGAGATGCGGTAATGGCCGAAGCCCATGCGGATGTTGCCCACGACCACGGGCTTCTCGGCGGCGTCGAAGGAGAGGGGAGCGGCGCCTTCGGGAGCTATTACGAGGTTGCGCACGCCGAGGCGCTCTCCGATGACGGGCAGGTCGGCGGCGGCGAGGTGGTAGACGGCGTCGGAGTCGTCGCCGAACTTCTTGATGAAGTTCGCCTTGGACTTGCAGGCCGCCTTGTAGTCGGCCTCCGCAATCTCGTTCCCGAAAATGACCTTCGACCTCTCGACCATATCTGCCCCCGATTGTTTGTTGACGTTCAGTACCGAGAATGATAGTCTGACTATCAGTTGATAGTGAGACTATCATTTCATGTGACGTACGTCAAGGGAGGAGGATAACGGACCTATGGCACCGCTGGTCAACCTCGCACCTTCGAACGACGAGCCCCTGGACCGCCTTGCCCTCGTGATCAACCAGGCCGCGGCGCTCTTCCTGCGTGACGGCATCGCCGCCGTGCGCATGACCGACATCGCAGACGCCTCGGGCATCGGTGTCGCCACCCTCTACCGCCGCTTCAAGACCAAGACCTCGATCGCCATCCACGCGGGCATGCACATGTGGGGCCTCTTCAACGAACGCATCCGCCGCGCCATCGAGACCGACGCGTTCCTCGCGATGAACGGCGCCGAGCGGCTGATGATGCTCTTCGAGAAATACATCGCCGCGTACAGCGCGTACCCCGAGTTCGTGCGCTTCCTCGACGAGTTCGACCATCTGGTCCTCTCCGAGGGCGCCGACCCCGAGGAGCTCTCCGCGTACGGCCAGGCGATCGATTCCTTCTACATCATCTTCGAGGATGCGTATCAGCTCGGCCTGGCCGATGGGTCGGTCACGCGCAGGGTCGATTTCCCGGTCCTGTACCGCACGGTCGCGCACGCCATGATGGGCGTCGCGCAGCACCTCGTCCGCGGGGAGGTCATCCCCTCCGACGATTTCACCAATGGAACGAACGAGCTCACCTGCATCGTGCAGATGGCTCGCTACACGCTCGGCATCGCCGAGGAAACTGCCGGAAACGAGTAGGGAGAAAAGATCAGATGGAGAAGAAACTTGCCGACGGCCGCATCCTGCGCAACTTCGCGATCGGCCAGCTGGGCTGGGCGATGCTCTCGGGCATCGTGAGCAACTGGCTGCTGTACTTCTATACGCCGAGCGAGGAGGTCATCGCCCAGGGCATGCCGCTGTTCATCACGCAGGGCATCGTCTTCGCGGGCATGACGATCATCGGCCTCATCACGGCCCTGTGCCGCCTCGTCGACGGCTTCATCGATCCCTTCATCGCCAGCAAGTCCGATAAGCTCAACCATCCGCTGGGCCGCCGCATCCCGTTCATGCGCTACGCCGCCATCCCGTTCGGCATCATGACCGTCGTGGTGTTCACGGTCCCCGGCCTCGGCTCAGAGCAGTTCAACAACATCGCGCTGCTCGTCTGCCTCGTGCTCTTCTACGTGTCGCTCTCGCTCTACTGCACGCCCTTCAACGCGCTCATCCCCGAGCTCGGCAGCACGCAGGAGATCCGCATCAACCTCTCGACCTACATCTCCGTCACCTTCTTCTTCGGCACCGCGTTCGCCTACCTCGTGCCCACCATCGCGGGCTTCTTCGAGGCGGCGCTGGGCATCGCGAACTCCTACCGTGTGACGATCGCCATCCTCTCCGCCGTCGCCGTCGCATTCATGCTCGTCCCCGCCTTCACGATCGACGAGCACGTCTACGCCAAGGCCGAGCCTGCCACCATGAACATGGTCGAGTCCGTCAAGAAGACCTTCAAGAACAAGGCCTTCCAGATCTTCGAGGTCTCCGACGTCCTCTACTGGGTCGCCATCACCATGTTCCAGACCGGCATGCCGTTCTACGTGACCTCCCTCATGGGCCTCGACGAGTCCTGGAACTTCGTGCTGTTCGCCGGCATGACGGGCATCAGCCTGCTCTTCTACGCCCCCGTGAACATCCTCGCCAAGAAGATCGGCAAGAAGAAGATCGTGACCTTCGGATTCTTCTTCTTCTGCCTCGCCTTCGGCATCACCACCGTCTGCGGCATGTTCGGCATCCCCGCGCTCATTTGGGGCGGCGTCGTCGCCGTGCTCGCCGCCATCCCCATGGCTATCCTCGGCATCCTTCCCCAGGCCGTCCTCGCCGACATCGCCGAGGGCGACTCCCTCAAGTACGGTCAGAGCCGCGAGGGCATGTACTTCGCCGCCCGCACCTTCTCCATGACGCTCGGCCAGTCGCTCGCCATGATCCTGTTCTCCTCGCTCGCCACCGTGGGCGTCGGCGGCTTCGGCTACCGTCTCACCGCCCTCGTCGCCATGGTCTTCTGCCTGCTCGGCGCCCTCGTCTTCATGCGCTTCGACGAGCAGCGCATGCTCCACGTCATCGAGGAGAACAAGCACCGCGAGACGGTTGAGGAGTAATCCATGCTGAGCGTACCCACCTCCTGGTCGATCCGCTACACCCCCGCTGCCGGCGGGACCGAGCGCCGCATCACCATCGACCGCGACGGCCTCGCCCGTCCCATCGACGCCGTCAAAGAGCTGGGGCTCACGGTGCATGGCAGCGGAGACTACGACTTCATGGCCAAGCGCGCCGTCATCGAGCCGATCGTCGACGTCACCGTCTCCTCCATCTCGGTGACCCTGCTCGACCTCGACGTCGTCGGCGCTGATGCCCTGTTCCTGAACGGCTACAACTCCTGGACCGACTCCGTGGAGCGCAGCCCGCTCGCCCGCACGCGCGGCCTGCGCGGCGTCCCCACGGCCGTCATCAACCAGTGGGTGCTCGACAACTCCGGCGACTACCGTTTCGTCGCCCAGAGCGGCATGCCGGGCGGCCAGCACGGCGTGGGCTACGGGTATCTCCGCTACGGTGACCGCGTCGTCCTCATGGGCTCGCTCGACGAGGATTCGGGCTACACGGTCGTGCGCGAATCCGCCCGCGGCAACGCCATGAAGCTCGAGAAGGAGCCTCCTGCGCGTACCATCCGTGCGGGCGAGAAGCGCGAGATCGTCTCGTTCGCCGTCTGCGATGGCACCCTCACCACGGCGTTCGGACGCTATGCGAAGCTCGCGGGCATCTCGTGCCGTCCCGCGCCCGCGCTCGTGGGCTACTCCAGCTGGTATCGCCACTACGGCAACATCTCCGCCAACGCCCTCCTGCACGACCTCGAGGCGACGGCCGCCCTCTACGACGGCCGCGAGCTCGGGAGCTGCCGTGCCGTCTTCCAGATCGACGACGGCTACGCCAAGGTGGGCGACTGGCTCGCTCCCGACCCCGTGCGCTTCCCCGACGGCATGGCGGGGTTCCCCGCGGCATGCGCGGAGCGCGGCCTCATCCCCGGCATCTGGCTCGCCCCCTTCCTCGTCGAGAAGGAGAGCGCCGTCGCGACCGAGCATCCGGACTGGCTGCTGCGCAATGCCGCCTGCGAGCTCGTCGCCGCGGGCGGCAACTGGAGCGGCGCCTGGGCGCTCGATACGCGCAACCCTTCGGTGCGCGAGCACATCGCCCATTTCATGGGCACCGTCACGCGCGAGTGGGGCTACAAGCTCCTGAAGCTCGACTTCCTCTTCGGAGCCTGCCTCGAGCCGCACGACGGCATGAACCGCGGCGAGCTCATGGCCGACGCCCTCGACCTTTTGCGCGAAAGCGTCGCCGAGGGTACGTGGTTCGACCTGTGCGGCGTGCCGCTCACGAGCGCCTTCGGTCGAACGGAGTTCTGCCGTATCGGCTGCGATGTGGGCCTCGACTGGGACGATGTCCCCTACATGCGCCTGCTCCACCGCGAGCGCGTGAGCACCAAGCGCAGCCTCGCGAACACCATCGGACGCTCCCATCTCGACGGTGTCGTCTTCCGTAACGACCCCGACGTCTTCTTCCTGCGCAGCGACGTCAAGCTCACCGACGCGCAACGTTCGCGGCTTCTCCATGCCGATGCCACGCTCGGGGGCGTATTCTTCACCTCCGACGATGCCTCGCTGTGGGATGATGGCCAGCGAACAGCGTTTGACGATGCGCTCGATACGTTCGTGAGGAGAAACGGATAGGGATATGGGCAAGCTGCTCCAGGTCATCTCTCCCGGCCGCACCGAGATCGCCGGCAACCACACCGACCATGAGGGCGGGCACGTCATCGCCGCAGCCCTCGACCGCGCCATCATCGGCACGTTCGAGGAGCGCGACGACCTGATCGCCCGCGTCGAGAGCGAGGGACGAGAGCCCTTCGAGATCGATCTTGCGAGCACCGATGCCCGCGACGACGAGTTCAACACCTCCATGGCGCTGGTCCGCGGCATGGCCGCGCAGTTCGTCCGCCGCGGCGTCGCCCCGCATGGGTTCATGGCGCGTGTCGCCAGCACGGTTCCCGCCGGAGGGGGCATCTCCTCGTCGGCCGCGTTTGAGAACATGCTCGGTGAGGCGATGCGCGTGCTCTGGGGAGCGGGCGAGATCTCGAAGCTCGAGCTGGCGCAGATGTCCCAGACCGTCGAGCGCGATTGGTTCGGCAAGCCATGCGGCCTCATGGACCAGGCTGCCTGCGCGCTCGGCTCCATCCAGTTCATGGACTTCTCCGATGACGACGACCCCCGCACCGAGAAGATCGATTTCGACTTCTCCGAAGCCGGCTACGCCATCTGCATCATCATGGTCGGCGCCGACCACTCCGCGCTGACCGGCGAGTACGCCGCCGTTCCCGCCGAGATGCGCGCCGCCGCCCGCGAGCTGGGCGTCGGGCGCCTGGGCGAGCTCTCGGAGGATGCGGTCCTCGCGAACATCTCCCGCCTGCGCGCCACGCTCGGCGACCGTCCCGTGCTCCGCACGCTGCACTACTTCCGCGAGGAGCGGCTCGTCTTCGAGCGTGCCGCCGCCCTGCGCGCCGGAGATATCGACGCGTTCCTCAACCTCACCAACCGCTCCGGTGCGAGCTCCGCGATGTACCTCCAGAACGTGTCGGTTGCCGGCTCCGCCGAGCAGCCCACGATGGTCGCGCTCGCGCTTGCCGACGAGCTGCTTGGAGAGCGCGGTGCCGTCCGCGTCCACGGCGGCGGCTTCGGCGGCACCATCCAGGCGTTCGTTCCCACCGACATGGTCAGCGAGTTCGCCCGCTCCATGGATAAGGTCCTCGGCGATGGCGCCACCATGATCTGCTCGGTCGATCACAAGGGAGTGTGTTCCGAATGGCTGTAGAACGTGCCGCAACCGACCTCGTCCTCTACGCGCTGAACTGCGCGCTCATCGAGGAGCAGGACCTCAACTGGGCCTATAACCGTGTGCTCGAGTGCATCGGCGCTCCGGGCCCGCTCGCCATCTACGACCAGGAGGGCGAGGAGCTGCTCTCGATGGAGGATGCCCTCGCCGAGCTCGTCGAGGAGGGCGTCGCCAACGGCATGGTCGAGGACACCCTCGGCGGCCGCGACCGTCTCGCCATGCGCATCATGGGCGTGCTCACCCCGCGTCCCTCCGAGGTCGCTGCCATCTTCTGGGCGATCTACGAGGAGCAGGGCCCCAAGGCCGCGACCGACTACCTCTACCAGATGTCGTGCGACGTGAACTACGTGCGCGTCTCCGCCATCGCCAAGAACCTCTCCTGGGTCACCGATACCCCGTGGGGCGGGCTCGAGATCACCATCAACAAGTCCAAGCCCGAGAAGGACCCGCGCGACATCGCTGCCGCAGGCAAGGCCGCTGTGGGGGAGAAGTACCCCGCCTGCCAGCTCTGCGTGCAGAACGAGGGCTATGCGGGCCGCGGCGCCGCCCATGCCATGGGCGAGCATCCCGCACGCCAGAACCTTCGCATCGTCCCCATCCAGCTCAACGACGAGCGCTGGGGCCTGCAGTACAGCCCCTACGCGTACTTCACCGAGCACAGCATCGCCATGAGCGTGGAGCATCGCCCCATGCACATCGACCGCTCGGCGTTCACCTGCCTGCTCGACTTCGTGGACCTGTTCCCGCACTACTTCATCGGCTCCAACGCCGATCTGCCCATCGTGGGCGGCTCGATCCTCTCGCACGACCACTTCCAGGGCGGCTTCCACGAGTTTCCCATGATGCGCGCCGAGAAGGTCGCGTCGTTCACCATGGCAGATTTCCCGCACGTCGAGGGCTTCGTCGTCAAGTGGCCCCTCTCGGTTCTCCAGCTCGAGAGCACGGACCGCGAGGAGCTGCTCGAGGCCGCGTGCCACGTGCTCGATGCCTGGCGCGCTTGGAGCGACGAGAGCGTGGGCGTCTACGCGTTCACCGGCGATACGCCGCACAACACCATCACGCCCATCTGCCGCAAGCTCGGCGACCGCTACGTCATGGCGCTTGCCCTGCGCTGCAACATCACGAGCGATGAGAACCCGCTCGGCGTGTTCCACCCGCATGCCGACAAGTGGCATGTCAAGAAGGAGAACATCGGACTAATCGAGGTCATGGGCATGGCCATCCTGCCGCCGCGCCTCGAGGCCGAGATGGAGGCCGGACGCCTTTCGCAGGAGGAGATTGGCCGCGTGTTCGGCGCCGTTCTGGAGGATGCCGGCGTCTTCAAGTGGGACGATGCCGGCCGCGCCGCGCAGATGAGGTTCGTCGGGAGTTTGTAGCGAGGTTTGCTGCGCCTGGATGCACGGTCCCTTATGCAACCAACGAGCTCTCCTACGGGTTTATCCGTAGGAGAGCTTCTCTTTTAGCCCGATCAGGCCTGATGTATGCGCTTCTCATACGGATTAACCCGTATGAGAAGCCTGTACCCTTCGGAGCACGAGCAAGGCGATGCCGTAGAGCGCCGCGGCGATGTTCGCGAACAGCAGTTCCGCTCGTGCAGGGACGGGCGATTCGCAACACCTCTACGAATCGTGGAGTGACATTCTTCGCTGTATCGCGGTACTTTAATGCCATGGAGGTGCTGTCATGGATGCATCCAAAGTCGGAAGTTTCATAGCGGAACTCAGGTCCGAGCAGGGCCTTACCCAGCAGCAGCTTGCGGATAAGCTTCATGTGACCTACAAGGCAGTCTCACGCTGGGAGACGGGGCGCGGCACGCCGGACATCGGCAACTTAGAGGCGCTCTCGAGCACGCTTGGTGTTGGAATTGCAGAGCTCCTTAGGGGCGAGAGAATTAATGGAACGATGACTTCAGCAGACGCAGACGACCTTGCGCTCGTTGGTTTCTCGATTATGCGCGAGCACATGAGCAAGATTATGGTCGGTAACGTTTTCGGAGGATTTCTTGCGGGGGCGATTGCTGTGCTTCTCGTCATCATCCACCTTACCAGCCCCAATACGGTTCCTTATCGCGATGGGCTGGTTGAGATCGAGAGGGCAGAAGACGGAGCGCTGATAGCATACATCGACGATGACGTTACTGGGTGCAAGGTGACCTATGGGGTTGATTCCCTTAGCGGCGAGACGATGGCATATGTGAGCTGTTATTCGAGGCTCTGGAGCATGTTTACGGGGGAAACCGACCTTGGCTGGCATGCCCCCAACATGCGCAGTGCGGCTGTGATCGGGACCGAGGATACGGTTGCCTGCGTGTACTACTATCCAGGGGAGGAACATATGCCTTATTTGCCACTCACACAACGCACCGAATGGTCGAGGAACGCGATGCTCTATGCGCGCGAGGGATCGGGCGACTTTGATACCATCACGTGGCCTGTACGAATGTATGACCGTCTCATCATCAGTTTGGCAATTGTTGGTGCAGTTGTTCTGATGGCGTTCATAGCACTACGCAAGCGAACGTACGCGCATTTCATTCTCATGATTTCCCTGATTCCTATCTGCCTTGCGGCAAGTTCGGTCGTTGTGCTATGGGGAAAACTCGACAAGGTGTTCGATGCGACGTTTTATGCCAGCGGGATAGCGCTTGTCTATCTCGTGACCTATGCTCTCGCATGTGCGGCGGTTGTCCGCTCACGCACGGATCAACGCACGGATTTGGGTTCTATGGTACACAGCGAGAGAATTCTTGTCGGCGCCGCAAGCTTAACTGTTGCGACAGCGTTCGCTGTCATTGCCTTTTGCGCACTTGCAGGTTCAAATCTAGATGGTAGGACCGTCTTCATTCCTACAGATGAATACATCTTGAATAACGGTTATCCCGTCAATGCGTCAGGGCAGACATACGGACCTTCCTGGCCTTTGCAATCAGCAGACGATGATCCTGAATTGTATGAAATGCCAGACCTTCTGCTGGCTACAGGTGTCGATGGAGAGGTCGGATATCTTAGCTACGAAGATAGCCAGGGCCCCACTTTCACAGACCCTGAGAAGGCGGCAGAGTATTCAAGAACACGTCCGAACGTCATCTACTACCCCCTCTATGACAGGGATGGAACCACCGTTGTAGGAAGGTTCAGAAATGGACCGGCAAGGTAGTCTTCGATTGATCGGAGGAAAAATGTGTGATCGAATCATCAAGGGTATGACTCTTCGACGAGCTGTAGCCGTGCTGGTGGTTTCGTTGCTTCTGTTCCCTTTAACGGCGTTTGCGAGTAGTGCGACAAGTAACTCCAAAACCACGACAGTTAATGGCTATACGTATAAATACTATTCAACAGTATCGACAAGTGGCGGCTTGGCAACTGGAAGGGGTTGGGTGCAAACAACTAATTGAGCAGCCGCTCCAACCGGCTATATGGGCGTGTATGCGCACATTTGCATAGCTGGCCAGGGTGCGGTGGCATCCTATGGCTACGTCTATAACAGCTATGCTACTTCTGGCATTGGAATAGCGGCTTCGACTTCGTACGCCAGTGGCAACAATTACTATGCCTATGCCGATATCAACCTGTATAACGGAAGCACATACAACCATTACACAACGTACAACACTCCCTATGTGCAAACAATGAATGGGTCGGAGGAAGTGCTTTCCGATGATGTTGCCGCTTTTGGTCCTTCGCTAATGACGGTGAATGGGAAAAAGGACACCGTGATCCCAGCAACTGGAATCAATGGAAGAAGCGGCTACATTACCTATACGGATCTTGATATGTACTATGTACCGTCAAGTCCGGGAGAGGCGGTGGCTTATACCGCGAGTCAACCCGACGTGAGATATATTCCCGTGTATGACAAAGACGGCGTAAACGTTGTTGATTCATACCCTGTTTATGGTGGATACAACGGGGACATCATCGTAATCCTCTGATTTTAGGACTTAGCTTTATCTGGTACGCTCCCGCCCTTCTCGTTTTCCTATGTACGAGAAGGGCGACTTGCGTTTAAGCTTCGTAGATTTGCAGTGTGCTGCCCAGTGTCTATAAGTGAGATGAGGCGAGACGAGTAAAGCTCATAAGCGCTTCTTCGATGGCCAAAGCCCAATCCTATCCAAGACCATTCTACGAATCGTTTAGTGACAATCATTGCGCGCGAGCGCTACCGTTAGGTAGAGGAGGTGTGAAATGAATGCATCCAAAGTTGGAGGATTCATAGCGGAACTCAGGTCCGAACAGGGTCTTACCCAGCAGCAGCTTGCCGAGAGGCTTCACGTGACGTTCCAAGCAGTCTCGCGTTGGGAGACGGGGCGCGGCACGCCGGACATCGAAAACCTTGAGGCACTCTCCCGCGAGCTCGGGGTGAGCGTAGCCGAGCTCTTGAGCGGCGTAAAAATCGACGAACCGGTTTCGTCCGAAGAGGTTGACAGCATCGCTCAGGACGGCATCTCCCTCGTTAAGGAACATCTGAGAAGGACTATCACGAGAAGCACCGTATACGGCCTGCTTGCGGGTGTAGCGATTATGCTGCTCGTCGTCATAGGGCTTACCAGCCCGAATGCCATGCCATTCCATGAGGGGCTGGTCGATATAGAGGTGTCCGAGAACGGAATCCTGACGGCATCGATCGAGGAGGGCGTTGCGGGTTGCGACGTCTATTTCGGCACCGATCCCGAAACCGGGGATTCGATTGCGTATATTTGCTGCTACTCGAAACTATGGAACGCCCTGACCGGCACATCCGACCTTGGTTGGCATGTACCGGGCATGCGCTATTCGGTGATGGTCGGCTCCGAGGAAACGGTTACGTACGTCTGCTACTACCCCGGCGAGGTGCAGGAGGAGACCGCGCCTCTCAATTCGCGTACAGGGTGGTCCATCAGCGAGGTGCTTTATGCACGCGAGGGCTCGGACGGCTTCCACGCGGTCATGCAGCCCCGGCGCGTGTACGAGCGCCTCATCATTGGCGCCGTCGTTGCGGGAGCGGCTATGCTCTTCCTATTCATCCTGCTCCGCAAATGCAGGCTCGCGCACCTTCTCCTTATGGGGGCGCTGCTCCCACTCTGCTTGGCATTGAGTGCCGGTATTGTTCTATGGGATAAGCTCGACCAGGTCTTTGAGGCATCGTTCTTCTTGAGCGAGATCTGTCTGCTCGCGCTGATGCTCTCTTTCTGCGCGTATTTTGTCGCGATCCGCCTCATCGGTGCAAAGGAAACGGCCGGCTTGCCGACGGGGCTTGTGGCTCGGCGTGCGGGAATCTTAGTGTGCGTTTCGAGCATCTCGATGGTGGTTATATATGCCATAGGCATGGCCCATGCGCAGGACAATGACGGATTCCGCAGCAGGACGGTCCTCGTTCCAACGGCGGAATATGTTCTACTGCATGGGTATCCCGTCAACTCGTCGGGGCTGACATATGGACCTGGAGGCCTGACCGCATCTGATGGCGAGCCGATCGAAGAGCCTAACCTCATGCTGGCGCAGGGGGTCGATGGGGCCATCGGGTATGAAAGCCTATACGAGTTGGATTACTATTACGTGCCCGCTACCCCCGAGGAGGCTGTGGCGTTTACGGAGTCGCAACCGAGCGAAAGGTTTGTTCCCCTCTACGACCGTGATGGCATCACCGTTATAGGGGAGTTCCGCTCAGGTGCCTGATAGCCTGCGTTCCTTTGATTAAACAGCGTGCTATTTGAATACGGCTGGGCTGCTTCGGCGCCCGTGTGTCGAACGCCCGAGTCACTCGACACGTCGTGACAACACGAACAGCGCAAGTGCATAGAGAACCGCCGCCAGCAGGCAGATGCCGCTGAGGTAGAACGCCGCGTTGTATACCTCGTCGAAGTGTCCCCACAGCACGGCCACGAGGCTCACCGTGAAGCAGACGGGCACGAGCGCGGCACGCATCACACGCGAGGCATACCAGCGCTTTCGCAGCAGCACCCAGGCGGCGAGCCCGACCGCGCTCGCAGCGATGCCCACCATCAGCCACATGATGTAGACGAGACGCGGTAGGGTCATGATGCCGGCGTCCTCAATCTGCCCATAGAGCAGCACGTCATCGGGCGTTCCCGGGTAGTAGAGCACGGCGCTGATCTGCTCGCTTGCACCGAGCTCGGCGATGCGGGCTCCGGCTGCGCCCGTAAGCTGATGCCAGCGCGTGGTATGGCAGCTCACGAACACCTCGCCGCCCGCGTCGGAGACATCCCACCCCGCGACGTCCTTCGACGACAGCGCCGCAAGCGTTCCGCTGTCCAGCTCCTCCACACGTACGAGCCCCTCCTCGTAGGGGAGTGCGATGGGGCTCGTGAGATGCACCGTGGCAAGTACGACCGCAGCGATGCCTGTGAGGATGCCTAGGATGATGTTCGAGACGCCCCTTCGCCTCACGAGCTCCCGCGCAAGCGAGAGGCTGTCCTTGGCAAGAGAATCGGCTTCGGTTGTGGGCAGCTGTTCTTGCAGCGGCTCACCGCGTAGCAGCTCGGCGATGCTCACATCGAGCTCGCGCGAGAGCGCCTCGAGGTTGTCGAGGTCGGGCATACCGTGGCCCGCTTCCCAACGCGAGATGGCCTTGTCGGAGACGAGCAGCTGCTGCGCGAGCTCCTTCTGGGTGAGTCCTCGTTCCTTGCGGAGCTGGGCGATAAACGATCCGGTTTTGGTTGCGTCCATGATGCACCTCCTGCCTTCAACCCTAGCGTTTTGCCGTTCTCGCTGTCACCCTATGATTCGTGGAACGCCGCTAAACCATGCATTCCGTCTCGGTTATTTGGCAAATGCGCTGAGAAACCCGAATAATGTGAACGAAATGTATGGTTTCGATCCTGAGGTCGCCCATCAAAAACGGGGCCCGCTTGGAAGCGGGCCCCGCCGGGGATTACGATGCGGCTGTCGAGTTTAGAGCAGGTGCATCGCGACGACCAGGCCTGCGAACACGATGGAAACCGTGGAGCAGAGCTTGATCAGGATGTTGATGGCCGGGCCGGAGGTGTCTTTGAAGGGGTCGCCCACGGTGTCGCCCACGACGGCCGCCTTGTGGTTCTCGGAGCCCTTGCCACCGAAGTTGCCCGCTTCGATGTACTTCTTTGCGTTATCCCAGGCGCCGCCGGCGTTGGACATCATGACGGCCAGCACGAAGCCGGTGACGGTGTTGCCGGCGAGCATGGCCACGACGCCGTCCGGGCCCATGATGAGGCCGACGATGACGGGCACGGCCACGGCCACGAGGGCGGGAGCCACCATGAGCTTCTGGGCGGAGCGGGTGCACATGTCGACGCAGGTGGCGTAGTCAGGCTCGCCCTTGCCCTCGAGCAGGCCGGGGATCTCCTTGAACTGGCGACGGACCTCGACGACGATGGACTGCGCGGCCTCGCCCACGGCGCTCATGGTGAGCGACGCGAACAGGAACGGCAGCATGCCGCCGATGAACAGGCCCACGAGGACGATCGGGTTGTCGATGGCCAGGTTGAATTTGAAGTCGGGATTGATCTGGCCGACCTTGTTGATGTAGGAGACCATGAGCGCGAGTGCCGTGAGTGCGGCGGAGCCGATGGCGAAGCCCTTGCCGGTGGCGGCGGTGGTGTTGCCCAGAGAGTCGAGGGCGTCGGTGCGCTCGCGGACCTGCGGATCCATGCCGGTCATCTCGGCGATGCCGCCGGCATTGTCGGCGATGGGGCCGTAGGCGTCGGTTGCCAGGGTGATGCCCAGCGTGGAGAGCATGCCCACGGCGGCGACGCCGACACCGTAGAGGCCCTGCGCGAAGCCGCCGGTTGCACCTTTGGAGCAGAAGAATGCGACGAGGACCGCGATGCCCACGACGATGACGGGGCCGACGGTGGAGAGCATGCCGAGCGAGAGGCCGCTGATGACGATGGTTGCCGAACCGGTCTCGGAGGACTCGGCGAGCTTCTGCGTGGGCTTATAGGTGTCGGAGGTGTAGTACTCGGTCATAGCGCCGATGATGACGCCCGCGACGAGGCCGGCGAACACGGCGACGTAGATGCCCATATGCTCGGGAAGCAGGACCTTGATGGCCACGAAGGCGATGACGGCGATGAGGACCGCGGAGATGTAGGTGCCGGTGCGCAGCGCCTTCAGGAGGTTGCGCTGCGAGGCGCCCTCCTCGGTCTTGATGAAGAAGGTGCCGACAAGCGAGGCAACCACGCCGAGCGCTGCGATGAACATCGGCAGCGCGACGCCCTGCACGGAGTAGCCGGCGGCCACGGCGAGCGCGGCGGTGGAGATGATCGATCCGACATAGGACTCGTAGAGGTCGGCGCCCATGCCTGCGACGTCGCCCACGTTATCGCCCACATTGTCGGCGATGACGGCCGGGTTGCGGGGGTCGTCCTCGGGAATGCCGGCTTCGACCTTGCCCACGAGGTCGGCGCCCACATCGGCCGCCTTGGTGAAGATGCCGCCGCCCACACGGGCGAAGAGCGCCATGGAGGAGGCACCCATGCCGAAGGTGAGCATGTTGGCGGTGATCTCGGTCAGGCGCTCGGCCACGGGCAGCGCGGCGAACGCGGCGTTGAGGATGAAGTACCAGATGGTGAGGTCGAGCAGGCCGAGGCCGACAACCGTGAAGCCCATGACCGTGCCGGCGTCGAAGGCGACGCGGAGACCGGAGTTGAGGCTCTTGGAGGCGGCGTTGGCGGTGCGGCAGTTGGCCATGGTTGCCGTGCGCATGCCCACGAAGCCCGCGAGGCCGGAGAAGAACGCGCCGGTGAGGAAGGCGAACGGGGTGAACCAGGAGAGCATGCCGGCGAATGCCATGCAGATCATCGCCGCGAAGACGACCGCGAGGAAGATCGCCACGCCCGCATACTGGCGCTTGAGGTACGCGTTGGCGCCGTCGCTGACCCACTTGGAGATCCTCGCCATCTCGGGAGTGCCCTCAGGGGCGTTGTGCACGCTCCTGAACTTCATGAAGGAGAAGACAAGTGCGATCACCGAGCCGATGCCGGTGAAGATGAACGCCATCGATTCCATATGCAATCCCCTTACCCTCTTACCCGCGCTTGCCATGCCGGAAAAACAGACCGCGCACGGATCCCTACCACATATTGCAAACGAAACACTCGCATATGAGAAGTGTAAAAAAGGTGAAAGGCCTATAAACCAGCCGTTTTGAACAGTTTTTGCCGCGTGCGGTTGTGATTTTCAGACCAATTTGCGCTCTTGCAGCTCGAGCAGGGCGGAAACGACCGCTTTGGTTGTCGCGTAGGTTCCCGGCGTCTTGCTCTCGCGCGGACCCGCGACGTTCAGCGTGATGCCGCGACCGAGTTCGTCGAGCCATGCGATCGCCGTCCCGATACCGTCGGTACCGCGGATGATGAGATGCGGCCGTCCATACTCCTCCGCGAAGCGCACGGTCATCTCGGTCCCGCTCAAAGGCTCGATGCCCGCGGGGGCGACGATGAGGGTGGCGTGGCTATCACGTACGTTCAGCGCCGTACGCTCCACGTAGCCCTCGCTTGCGCTCTCCCTGAGCTCGGGGTAGGCGGCGAGCAGACCAGGCGGTTCGGGCAGGTCCTCGGCGAGGCCTCCAGGCGGACACCATCCGCAGATGGGAACCTGCGCCGCCCGTGCTGCGTCGAGCGCGCCGCGGTCGGCACCGGTCTGCCCACCGGAGCGTATGGACGCGATGCGGGGGAGCGATGAGGCGATCCTGTCGGCCTCATCCTGCTGGGCGCGCACGGTTGCCGCATCGACGGGATCCGCTTTCAGCGCGATCTCCCACTGCTCGCGGGTGATCTTGGTCACGTGCTCGGTCACCGAGTCGCCCATGGCCGTGCGCGGGCGGTTCCTGATGGTGCGGTCGTGGACAAGGCCCGCCTTCTCCTGGACGCGGCGGCTCCGGTCGTTGAAGTCTGAGTAGCCCGCCCAGATGGTCGAGAGGCGCAGGTCGAGGAAGGCGTGCTCCATCATGGCGTGGACGGCTTCGGGCATGTACCCGTTTCCCCACAGGGGCTTGGCGATCCAATAGCCGAGCTCGGCCTCGTCGGAGCCGATGGCAAGGTCGGAGGCTGAGCCGATCATGAGGCTGATCGAGCCGACCGCCTCATCGGCCGGCTCGCGGTCCTTGATGACGATCGCATAGGTCTCGGGAACCATGAGAACGCGCTCGAGGACCTCGCGGCTCTCGTCGATGCTGGCATGGGCCTGCCAGCCTGCTGCAGGTCCCACGTCGGGATCGGACGCATAGGCGAACAGCGCCTCGGCGTCGTCCTCGCGCCATGCGCGGAGGACGAGCCGCTCGGTTTCGATCGTGGCGGGCCAGAACATGGCTCCTCCTAGTTGCCCAGCTTGAGGGCGAGCACCGTGATGTCGTCCGACTGCTCGGCGCCATCGGCGTGGCGTGCCACGCTGCCGGTCACGGCATCGACGAGCTCCTCGGGATTCGGGTCGGCGGTTCCGTTGACGAGCTCCTCCAGCTGCGCTTCCCCGAAGAGCCCGCCCTTGGCGTCCATGGCCTCGGTGACGCCGTCCGTGTAGAGCAGCAGCTCGTCTCCAGGCTCGAGGTCGAGGCTGTGGGCGCGGTATGTCATGCCTTCGAAGAGCCCGAGCGGGACGCCCGAGCGCCGGCGCTCCCAGGCCCAAACACCATCATGGCGGATGAGCGGGGGATTGTGCCCTGCGTTGACGAACTCGATGTGGCCCGTCTCGTAGTCGAGCACGCCGATCCATGCGGTCACGAACATGCCCGCGTCGTTGCCCTCGCAGACCTGGCGGTTGGCGCGCGCGATAGCTTCTCCAAGATCCCTCACATTGGAGAGGTGGGACTTGATCTGGGATTTCGCCTCCATCATGAAGAGGGCGGCGGGAATCCCCTTGCCCGAGACATCTGCGACGATGAAGCCGAGCTTGGGCGAGCCGGATTCCTCGACTTCCTCCTCGCCGATGAGGAAGAAGTCGTAGAAGTCGCCTCCGACCTCCCGTGCAGCATCCATGCGCGCGTAGATGTCGAACGCGGTGATGTCGGGGTAGGCTGGGAAGGAGCTGGGAAGTGCCGATTCCTGGATCGATTTTGCGAGCGCGAGCTCCGAGTCGAGGCGTGACTCCGCCTCGGCGATCCATCCCTTCAGGGCGGAGACCGTGGCGTTGATGCCGCCGGCGAGCTCGGAGAGCTCCTTGCTGTCCGTGATCTCGACCTGTGCGTCGAGGTCGCCATCCTGCACGCGCCCGAGAACCGCGTTGGTCTCGATGAGCCTGCGGACCACGATGCGGTCGAGCAGCTGGAACGTGAGCGCGAACACCGCGCCCAGCATCACGAACGACGAGACCGCGGTCGAGAGCATCATCGACCAGCGGTCGACGAAGACGAGGCGCGTGTCTCGGATGATGGTGACCGTGAAGCCGTTGTATTCCCCGGAGAGCAGATAGGCGATGTACGAACGGGCTTGGGAGCCCGTGGAGTTCAAGGAGATGCCGATGGAAGCGTAGCCGGTATCGTCGAAGACGATGCGCTGGAGCGTGTTCGTCTCCTTGCTGCGCTCGATGGCATCGAGAGCCTGCCGATCGAGCAGCTGGTCGAGCTGACCGACCTCTGCCGCGCGCGGGGAGTCGGAATAGTGGATGGCACCCTCCTCGTCGCTCAGGATGATGATGCCATCGACCGCCTCGTCGTATCCGCTGAGGGTTGAGTTGGGGCTGATGATGTAGAGGTAGCCCTCCCATTCATCCAAGGTCATATCGTCGAATGTCAATCCGTGGCCTTCGAGCAGGGCGTCGGTGATGGCCTTGCGTTTCTCGGAGATCTCGATCTGGTCGATGATGAAGCTCACCTCGGAGCTCATGTCATTGTTCGCCTGCTGGTATTTCTGGGCCGTGATGCCCATGAAGCTCAAGGCGGCGGTGAGCATGTAGACAATGGCGAATACGGCGGCCAGCCCCAGTCCGAACAGGTGGCGCAGGCCGAGGCCCTTCTCGAAGCCGACGGTCCGGCGGGAGACGATGTCCACCAAGATGCATGCGCCCGCCATCATCTCGGCTTCGAACACCGCCTGCATGATGGGGTCGCCCATGCGCACGAGCGCACGGTATATGACGGTGGTCGTGAAGTTCTCCGCATCAGCAGTGTTCGTTCCGGCCGCTGCAGCCGGGAAGGTCTCGACCGCGAACTGGACGACGAGGCTCACCATGCACAGGATGGTGTGGACCAGCGCGACGAGCAGGCAGATGAGCGCGATGCGGATGATGCGCTTCACCAGAGGAGGGTTCCTGCGCAGGGCGAGTTTCAAAAGGACTCCCAGAAGGATGCCCGAGACCGTCATCATGACGACCGACGTGATCGGCGTGATGAACGACAGCTCGAATGCGTCGAGCGGCATGATCTTGGCGTGGGCGAACATCACGAGGCCGGAGAAGAGCCCCGTCAGAAAACCGCCTTTGAGCCCGAAGAGCAGCGCGCCCAAAGCGACGAGCGGCAGGAGCATGACGAGATGAACGTCCATCGCATTGGGCGAGGTGACGGTCGCATAGCCGAGCGATGTGAACGAGATGGAGATGCACGCGGCGGCAAGGATGGCGATGACGGCCCAGCGCACGATCTGATGATGATCGGCGAGCATCCCGCGCCACTGCGGCGCAGGTGCCTTCTTTGTCTTCCGCGTGCTCGGATCGGACATGACGACATCCTCTGCGATTCCTGCAAATCGTTTCAATTCTAGTCCAGACGATGCCGTCGCGGGAGGCTCGGATACGCGATCGGGGTCGATGGGCTAGAGCGCGTGGAACGCTGGCTCCATGCGCTCGAAGGTCGCGATGGAGCGGAAACCTATCGAGCGCAGGAGGTCGTAGGTTTCGCGGACGCGCGACCCGAGATGCTCGGGCCTGTGGCTGTCTGAGCCGACCGTGATGACCGTGCCGCCGAGATCGCGGTACAGCTGGATGATGTCGGTCGCGGGGGAGAGGTCGCCCATCCCGTAGCGGTAGCCGGAGGTATTGGCCTCGATGCCCTTCCCGTCGGCGATGACCTGCTCGAGGATGGCTGCGATGATGTCGCGGTTCCTCTCGGTGGGGAAGGGTCCGGCGGGATCGTAGCGCCTGATGAGGTCCATGTGGGCGAGGACGCTGTAGTTCTTGAAGCCGCAAACGCAGCGGTAGAGCTCCTCGTAGTACTCGTCGTTGTACTCCTGCTGCGCACGCCCTGCCATGAAGGGATTGTCGGGGTACCAGAACTCGAGGTCCCCGACCTGGTGGACGGAGAGGAGCACGAAGTCGAGCGGCCATGCAGAGAAGAGCTTCTCGTAGCGGGGGATGGTGTGGGTCTGGATGCCGAACTCGAGGCCCGCAGCGATGCGGATCCGGCTTCCATATGCTGCGCGCATCCGCTCGAGCTCCATGAAGTAGGCGGGATAGTCGACGTTGAGCGCGGGGTCTCCGTCGTAGTTCAGATGCGGATTCGGACAATCCCAATCGTCGTAGAGGCCGTAATCCACATGATCGGCGAAGGCGAGCTCCTCGATGCCCTGGTCGATGGCATCGAGGATGACGTCCTCCATGGGATAGCCGCAATCGTTCGAAAACGAGCTATGGACGTGGTAGTCGAAGAACATCGCGGTCCTACTCGAGCTCGAAGGCACCGGTATAGAGCTGGTAGTACGTGCCCTTCGCCTCGATGAGCTGGTCGTGCGTGCCGCGCTCGATGATGCGGCCGTGGTCGAGGACGATGATGACGTCGGCGTTGCGCACGGTGGAGAGGCGGTGCGCGATGACGAAGGTGGTGCGCCCCTTCATCAGGGCGTCCATGCCGCGCTGGACAATCTGCTCGGTGCGCGTGTCGATCGAGCTCGTCGCCTCGTCGAGGACCATGACGGGCGGATCGGCGACTGCCGCGCGCGCGATGGAGAGCAGCTGGCGCTGGCCTTGGGAGAGCGATGCGGCGTTATCGCGCAGCATCGTCTGGTATCCGTCGGGCAGGCGCGTGATGAAGCTGTGTGCGCCTGCGATCTTGGCAGCCTGGATGCACTCCTCGTCGGTGGCGTTGAGTCGTCCGTAGCGGATGTTGTCCATGACCGTGCCGGTGAAGAGGTTCGTCTCCTGTAGGACCATGCCCACGGCGCGGCGCAGATCCGGCTTCTTGATCTTCTCGATGTTGATGCCGTCGTAGCGGATCTTGCCCTTCTCGATATCGTAGAAGCGGTTGAGAAGGTTGGTGATGGTCGTCTTGCCCGCTCCGGTGGCGCCCACGAACGCGACCTTCTGGCCGGGCTTGGCGTAGAGCGAGATGTCATGCAGGACCGTGTGGCCGGGCGTGTAGGCGAAATCGACGTGCTCGAGCACGATATCTCCTGCGAGCGGCGTGTAGGTGACGGTCCCATCGGCCTGGTGCGGATGCTGCCACGCCCACTGCTTCGTATCCTCGTGGACCGGGACGATCTCGCCATCGACGACCTTGCAGCGATGCAGTTCGACGTAGCCCTCATCATGCTCGGGCTTCTCGTCGACGAGCGAGAAGATGCGCTCGGCGCCGGCGAGTCCCATGACGATGAAGTTGATCTGGTGGGAGATCTGGCCGATGGAGCCTGCGAAGCGCTTGGTGAGGTTGAGGAACGGCACCACGATGTCGATCGAGAGGACCATGCCGGAGATGGCGAGGTTGGGGACGCCGGAGGTGAGCATGATGCCGCCCGCGAGCGCCACGACAACGTAGGCGAGGTTGCCGAGGTTCATGAGCACGGGGCCGAGGATGTTCGAGTAGATATTGGCCTGGCGCGCCGCCTCGCAGAGCTCATCGTTGACCTTGTCGAAGGACTCCTCGGTCTCCTTCTCGTGCGTGAAGACCTTGATGACCTTCTGGCCCGTCATGGATTCCTCCACGAAGCCCTCGGCCGCGGCGAGGTTCTGCTGCTGGGCGAGGAAGAAATGGGCGCTCCTGCCGCCGAGGATGCGCGTGAGCCACGCCATGAAGCCCACCATGACGAGCACCACGATCGCCAGCCAGACCGAGTACCACAGCATGATCGCGAGGACCGACGCCATGGCGAGGGTCATCGTGAGCACGTTGGGAAGCGCCTGGCTGATGAGCTGGCGGATCGTGTCGACGTCGTTGGTGTAGTAGCTCATGACGTCGCCATGCTTGTTGCGGTCGAAGTAGGAGATGGGCAGGTCCTCCATATGCTCGAACATCGTGTTGCGGACGTGCATGAGGGTGCCCTGCGTGATGATGGCGCCCAGCTGCTCGCGTACCGCGACGAGCGCGATCGAGATGATGTAGACGATGATGAGGCGTAGCGCGATATTGGTGATGAGCGGTGCCGCGGAAGCCCAGTCGCCCTCCTTCCAGTAGTCGCCCACCACGGCGAGCGCCTCCTGCAAAAAGATCGACGGGAGCGACTGGAGGATCGCCGGGGTGATGATGCAGATGATGAAGATCGGCAGGAGCACGGGGTAGAACTTGAACACCATGCCGACGATGCGCTTGAGCGTGGCGACGGGGTTCTGCGCACCCTTCGAACGCTTGGCGCGGCTGGACAGGGGCTTGCGGTCGTCCATGGTCTGGGCATTCTTCTCGGCCATCAGGCATCGACCTCCTCTCCCTGAGCCTCTCCATCCAAGGCGATCGCCGCCATCTTGGAGTCATGGGACTGCTTGTTCTGCGAGGTGTAGGTCTCGCGGTAGATGGTGCTCGTGCGCAGCAGCTCGTCATGCGTGCCGATGGCTGAGATGCGGCCGCCGTCCATGACGATGATGCGGTCCGCGTCCTCGACCGAGCTCGTGCGCTGCGCGATGATGAGCTTGGTGGTGGAGGGGATGAACTGCCTGAAGCCCGCGCGGATGAGGCGGTCCGTCTTGGTGTCGACGGCGCTCGTGGAGTCGTCGAGGATGAGGATCTTAGGGCTCTTGAGCAGGGCGCGGGCGATGCAGAGGCGCTGCTTCTGGCCACCGGAGACGTTGGTGCCGCCCTGCTCGATGTAGGTGTCGTACTTGTCGGGGAACAGCTGGATGAACTCATCTGCCTGCGCGAGCTTGCACGCCTCGAGCATCTCGTCGTCGGTGGCGTCCTTCTTGCCCCAGCGCAGGTTGTCCTTGATCGTGCCCGAGAAGAGCACGTTGCGCTGGAGCACCACGGCAACCTGGTCGCGCAGGGTGTCGAGGTCGTAGTCGCGCACGTCGATGCCTCCTACGCTCACGGTTCCCTCGGTGGCGTCGTAGAGGCGGCTGATGAGCTGGATGAGCGTCGTTTTGGACGAGCCGGTGCCGCCGATGATGCCGATGACCTCGCCGCTCTTGATGTGCAGGTCGATGTCGGTGAGGGCCTTCTCGCCGATGTTGCCCGCATACTCGAAGCTCACGTGGTCGAAATCGATCGAGCCGTCGGGGACCTCGTAGACGGGGTTCTCGGGGTTGGCGAGGTCGCTCTGCTCCTCGAGCACCTCGACGATGCGTCGGGCGCTCTCCTCGCTCATGGTGAGCATGACGAAGATCATCGACAGCATGTTGAGGCTCATGAGGATCGAGAAGCCGTAGGTGATGAGGGCGGAGAGCTGGCCGAGGGCGAGGTTCGTGCCCTGCGACTCGACGATGGCGCGGCTGCCGAAGAAGATGACGAAGACGTACACCACGTTGATCGCGAGCTGCATGACGGGCATGTTCCAGGCGAGCAGGCGCTCGGCATGCAGGAAGTCGTCGCGGAGGTTGCCCGACGAGGTGTCGAACTTCTGCTTCTCGTACTTCTCGCGTACGAAGGCCTTGACCACGCGGATGCCCTTGATGTTCTCCTCGACGGTGTCGTTGAGGGCGTCGTACTTGCGGAAGAGGCGGCGGAAGATGGGCATGACGTAGAGCGCGATGCCGAAGAGGAACGTGCCGAGCAGGATGGCGACGATCACGTAGACCGTGGCGAGCGCCCCGCCCGTGATGTAGGCCATGAAGATGGCGAAGACCAGCATGAGCGGGCTGCGGATGGCCGTGCGGATGATCTGCATGAAGGCCATCTGGACGAAGCCGACGTCGGTCGTGAGGCGCGTCACGAGCGAGCTCGTGGAGAAGCGGTCGATGTTGCCGAACGAGAACGACTGGATGTTGTGGAACATGTCGTGGCGGAGGTTCCTCGCGAGGCCGGTGGAGGCGTTCGCGCAGGTGATGCCCGCGATCGTGCCGCAGGCGAGCGACACGAGCGCCAGCGCCACGAGGATGAGCGAATAGTGTGCGATGGCGTCCATACCCTGGCCCTCGTTCAGGGCGTTGATGAGCTGCGCTGTGATGAAGGGGATGGTGCATTCGATGATGACCTCGCCCGTGACAAGAAGGGGCGTCAGAAGCGCCGGCCTCTTGAACTCGCGCACGCTCCGGGAGATGCGGCGGAAGATCTGGAAGAGGGAAAGGTGCGAGAGGGTCTTCTCGCGGTTCTCGTCGGCCATGGCTAGCAGGCCTCCTCTCGTTCGCGCGCTTCGATGGCGCGCCAGGTGGCGGCGATGCGGTCGAGCATGTCGAGCAGCTCGGTACGTTCGGTTTCGGAGAGGCAGGAGAAGGCCTCCTCCTCGAACGCGAGCTTCGTTGCGATGAGCTCGCGCGCTTTCTCGAATCCGGAGGGGGTGAGCTCGATGTCGAGTTGGCGGCCATCTGCGGTTGAGCGCACGCGCGAGAGGTGCCCGGAGGACTCGAGCTTCGATATGACCTCGGAGAGTGCGGCGCTGCTCACGCAGGACTGCCGTGCGAGCTCGCTTTGGGCCATATGGCCGCCGTTGCGGTAGAGGGAGGTCAGGATATGCTGCTTTCCGTTGCGACCCCCCGCATGGACGTGAAGGAAGTGGCCGAAGAAGCCGAAGTCGTGGAGGAGCCGTCGCTCGGTCGTCTGCTCGCCAAGCGACGCGCATAGTTCGGTGTCGGTCATGGATGCCCGTTTCGTACGTGATTCGATAACGCCTTCAATACTTTCCGCCTTGGTTGAAAAAATGTCAAGGTACCTAACAAAATGAAGAGATAAATGTCTCATGCAAGGAGACCCGGAATTGTTGAGAAGCGCCAAACCCGTTTATTGCCCGAGTGTTACACCCCTACACTGCTTGTCGTCCAATCATTTCCAAAGTTGGGGAAGATCGAGATAAGAAACTCTTGATGATGCTTGTCCAACGTTTGCAAGTTGATGCAAAAGCTCGCTCATTAACTCGGTATTATTCATGTGAACGTAAGAGGTGTAAAACGCAAAGATTATAGAGCTGCGCGCGCGTTCAGCTGAAATGGGATGCACACTGTTGTATGGAAGAAGGAAGTACGACGGATTCTTTCTTAGCTGCGAGGGACTGCTTCTGGTGAAAGGATGAGAGATGAAGAAGTACCGCTCTATCGCGCTGCTCATCTCAGTTCTTGCAATTTGCCTGGGGCTGATCGCCTGCGCGGCTTCCGATACGCGCAGGGAGCTCGGTTTCAACACCGACGTGGCGACGGAGGTCATCGTTGCCAACGGCCTCGATCAGGAGATCACCACCCTCGGCTACGGCAACCTCGAGGAGGGGTGGTCCGTTGAGTTCGACCTGCAGGAGGGCGATCAGGCGCCCCTCGCCGTCGATGAGGAGTGCCACCTCTTCATGGAGAACGACGGGAAGCTCGTCGACATCCTCGTGACATGTGCCGACGGCACCGCATACGAAATTCCCTCCGTTCCCGTGCAGGCCGGGATGAGTGTCCGGCTGGTCGCCGCAGATGGCATCGCCTATGCGGAATACACCGATGCTGACGGGAACACGGGCAGCACCAAGGATGCCGCGCTCGAGCGCAAGGCGAAGCTCGAGAAGGAGGAAGCCGATATGGCCGCCGCGGATGCCGTGCTCGAGCTCGCGTCCGCTCTTCCGGAGGGCGACGCCCTGACGCTCGATGCCGAGGGCGCCATCGTTGCAGCCCGCAAGGCGTATGACGAGCTTACCGAGGACCAGAAGCATCTCATCGTCTCCGAAGCCGCCCTTCAGATGATCGAGGCGGCCGAGCAGGGTCTTCAGGCCGCCAAAGATGCCGAGGCTGCCCGCATCGCCGCAGAGGAAGCGGCTGCCGAGGAGACCTACTACGAGGAAGACTACAGCTACGACGATTGACTACAGCTATGATGATTATTCGGCACCGTCCCAGAGCGAGGACGACTGCCTGGACGATCCAGTGTACCGCAACTAGCGGCTTCGATAGAGCAGCTCGTACGGCGCATCCCCAAGGGGTGCGCCGTATTTTGATGCGCCGCTATGCCTCGATCAATCTGAGCAGCTCGTAGACGACCATGTCGGGCCGGCGCTTGGGGATGGAGTGGCCGCATTCGGGCACGACGGAAAGCCGTGCGCCGGGAATGGAGCGCCAGATCGCCACGGTCTCATCGTCGCGGATGCAGTCGTATTCGCCCACCATGACCGTTGCTGGGCACGAGATCGCCGCAAGCGATTCTGCGGGGATATGCGGCTCGAGGAGCATGAGTTCGAGCAGGTCCGCGGCCGCAGAGGCCTCATCGGGCGTCGGCGAGAGGAGCGAGGGGTCGATGCCGCCGTTCGAATCCCAGCCCGCATCTGCCCAATCCCGAAGCTGCGCGACATTCTCCGCGAGGTTCCAATCGGGTTCCTCGAGTACGCCCTCGGGTGTGAGGTTCGCACCAACGGAAAGCACCGATGCGACCCGTTCGGGATGGTCGCGGGCGATGAGCAGCGCCTCGATGGCGCCGTCGGAGAAACCGACGATGTGGACGCGCCTGATGCCGAGCTCGTCGAGCACGGCGAGCGCGTCGTCGGCCATGAGCTCGTAGGTGAGCCGCGTGCTTCCGAGCGTGGATTTCCCCTGACCGCGCGAGTCGATCGCCACGACGTGATGCCCTGCCTCGACGCAGACGTCGATTGCCGGCCCGAAGATACCGTGCTCCTCACCATTTCCGTGGAGGAAGAGCACGGGGGTTGCATCGGTGCGCGCTCCGTACACGAACGAGGCGATGCGTGCGCCATCCGCCATCTCGATCGAGCGGGCGATGGAAGGCGCCGAGGATGGGCGCAGGTAGGGGCTCGGGAAGTGCAGCTGCGGCGGAATCGGAGGCATGCTACTTCTGGCTCTCGTGCTTCTCGAAGAAGTCGAAGCGGGGCGGCAGCTCCTCGATGCGGTAGTCCTCGGGCTTGTCGGCATAGCACGAGATGATCTCGCGCACGCTCTCGAAGGCGTGATCCCATGAGAAGAAGAGCGGCTTCACAACATGGAGCATGCGTGCGATGAGCTCGCAGCCCTCGGGCACCACGGGGTGCATGAGCAGCGTGAGCGTGCGCAGGTAGCGGAACGCGTCGGCAAGCGCCCGGCGGTACGCCGCGTCGTCGCCCTTGGCAGCCTTGGATGCATCGTCCCAGCGCTTGTTCGCCGTGCGGCCGAACTCCTCGGCGATCGAGAGGGCCTCATGGGCGTTGAAGGCATGCGCTGCGCGCTCGAAATCGAGCGTGGCCTTATCGCAGAGATCGACGCACTCGTCGGAGGGATCCTCCTCGGGCAGGTAGCAGCCGCAGGCGCGGGCGGCGCCGTAGAAGCAGCTGCGGGCGAGGCGGTTGAAGATGTTGGTGAGGAACGCGCTCTCCTTGAGGGCGGGGTCGACCACACGCGGGTCATCCTTCACGAGGATCTCCTCGCCGGTCGCCTTGTCCTTGCGTGAGACGCTCGTATCGAACGCCTTGGGCGAGAAGCTCACTGCCTTGGCGTCGAGGCCGAGGCTGAGCCAGTGCGCGCGCAGCTGCTCTGCGGTGTAATGATCGAGCAGCTCGGAGGCCATGGGCGGTTTGATGGCTCCCGAGCTCGAGGCCTTCTTGTTCATGAACAGGATGTGGTAGTTCGCGATGGGCGTGTCCTGGAAGAGCCCCCAGTCGAGCGCCTCCCACATGGCGGGCTGGGCGATGCAGTAGAAGTAGATGTTGTCCTGCCCGATGAACTGGTAGACGCGCGCGTCCTTATCGCACCACCAGTCGCGCCAATCCTGGGAGGAGTAGCGGCCGGGCTTGGCGGTCGCGAGCGCGGTCTGGGTGAACGAGATGGGTGCCCAGAGGCTCTCGGGCCAGACCCACACGGTGAGGCCGGAAACATCCTCGAGGTCGGGAGAGGGAACGCCCCAATCGATGTTGCCGGTGATGCGGAAGGGCAGAAGCGTCTTGCCCGTGCGGAAGCGGATGCCCGCGC
>Ga0256405_10000447_pt1 | contig 136238 bp, 114 predicted proteins | sample RumenRJG_02DNA_FD_189096 | JGI IMG/M metagenome (GOLD analysis project Ga0256405, IMG submission 189096) | Bovine rumen microbial communities from Lethbridge, Alberta, Canada - RJG_02 | ecosystem: Host-associated > Mammals > Digestive system > Stomach > Rumen | place: Canada: Alberta...
ATGTACAATGTCTTGGTACAGCTCCAGGACAAGAACAAGATCAAAGAATCTAAGATTCGAGTAGCACTCATCCAGAACCTTCTTGCAACCAAGAAGATTGCAGAGGAGAATGATGAGTATATGAAGAATCTCAGGGAACAGTACAAGACAGAAGAGTCAGAGAAGATTTCCAAGATCATCGCTGAGACCATACAGAAGCACTCTACTGCAACAACGGCAGAGGATAAGGCAATTCTCAAGGCCAAGATTGACATAGAGCAGCAGAGGCTTGACGAATACTTCGCTCCATTTCAGGAGGAGTGGCAGAAGATTGTTCGAGAGCATGAGCAGGAAGAAATCTCTGTAAAACTGGCCAAGGTTTCCTTGTCTGCCCTGGATTCAGCGACCGCTGAAATGCAGCTTTCAATGGCAGCCTTTGCTGCTCTTGAACCTATGCTGAAAGACTAACTGTATCGCCATGGATATCAACGATCTGAACAATGTTACCGGAGTTGCCGAATCCATCGGCAACCTCGGTTTCATGGTGGTTACAGCTGCCTTCTTTCTGGTTCTTTCGGCTCTGCTGATGGTAGCCTGCTTCCGATGGTTCAAAGGAATTATCAACAACATGCTTTCAGGGAATCAGAAGATGGTGTCAGATCTCCTCGATGAAACCAGGAGCCAGAACCTGATGCTTTCAGACCTTACGGAGGCTCTGCGGCCGGAAACGCAGCTCCGGATCAAGCAGACAACAGGGACATATCTGGATCTGTCTGTTGAGAAAGTCTGCCGGCTTATCCAACAGGTGCGTCGGGAGAATCATATCGCTGACAAGGACGCTACGAAGCGGAAGATCCACACTCTTTTGCAGAATATCCATGATGACCGGAAGAGCAAGTTCGACAGCTATACTTATCGTGGCCAGAAAGTCTCGAACTATGTCAATCCGGAATGGGTGTCATGGGTAGAGATGGTATTCCTTCAGGAAGTCTATAGGGAATCAGGAAACGAATCGCTGGCTAGGGCTAATGTAGAGTCTATATATGGCCGTATAAAACTAGATCTCTATCATAGAATGAACGGAATATGAAGAAACCTGTAATCATACTTGGCACAGCCCACCTGGATGTCACACCAGGTAAGTGCTCTCCGGATGGCCGATTCCGTGAACCGGTATGGTCTAGGGAGATGGTTTGCCGTCTGAAGGTTGCGCTGGAAGAGAGGGGATACCTGGTGTATGTTGATTATCCTGAACTTAAGCCGAATCTTCAGATGCAAGCAAGCACCTGGAGTGTGCAGCAGTCTCGTGAACTCCGCTACCGAGTGTCAGTAGTTAATTCTATCTGTAATCAATACGGCAGTCAGAACTGCCTGTATATAAGCATTCATAACAACGGGTGCCCTCCGAATGACGGTCAGTGGCACAAGGCTACTGGATTTGTGGCCATCGTATCCAGGAATGCCAGTTCTAAGAGCAAACGGCTTGCGCAGCTCATATATGGCCATGCTGCAGAACTGGGTCTTTCCGGTAATCGGGCGGTGCCTGTGGAGCGATACTGGGTTCAGAACCTATTTGTACTCAGAGAGAGCTCTTGCCCAGCTGTCTTGACCGAGAACCTGTTCCAGGATAACAGGGGAGATGTGGCCATCCTGGAGAGCGATTCTGGAAAGGAAATGCTCCTGAATGCACATATCAGAGGCATAGAGGATTACACTAGAGAATTTTTCGGAAATGTTTAACAAAATCATAACATACGGTTGCGTATTATTCGCACTGCTCACATTCCTTTTCGGCAGTGCGTATCTTAATGAACGCACCGAGAGAAAGAGGCTTTCTGGCAATCAGGAAACATTGCTCCACCGGCTGAACGATTCCATCGAACATTACCGCACCCGGAGCAACGACTATGCAGCCAGCGTCCGGATTCTCCAGCTCTCCAAGAGCGAGCTGGAGAAGAACTGCAGCAACCTGGCCGATGAGATTCACGACATGGGTATCAAGCTGAAGAGGGTGGAAGCTGCTGCAGCTGCTGCAACCTCTACGAATGTGCAGATTGTCACCAAGGTGAGAGATAGCATCATCTATATCAGAGATTCGGCCGGCTTCCATATAGATTCTGTCAAGAGGCTCACCTGGAAGGATCCGTGGGTAACTCTCTCCGGAGAGCTTCGGGGAGATGACCTAACGGCCTCCATCGAGAGCCGAGATACCCTCATTCAAGTCATCCATAGGGTGCCAAAGAGATTTCTCTTCTTCAGATGGGGAACCAGGGAAATCCGTCAGGAAATTAAGACATCGAATCCGCACAACAAGATTGTCTATTCGGAATTTGTCAAAATAAAATAGGAGGCTGACATAATAGCCAGCCTCCTTGAAATGAGAGTATCAAAGAGAGAGATTATAGTTCAATTTCAGCCAGTTTCCTACTGATATCAGATTAAGCCCAATTATTTTTACTTAATCTGTAAATTTTTTTGCGTTAACTTTTATTTGTTCCTGAATATCCATCTTCTTCTGTATATATATGGAGGTGACGGCCAGTGAAGAGTGATCAGCCTGGCCTTGGATGTATGGCAGCGCGAGATATCTGGACATATCTGTCATGCCCGAATCTTTCAAGCTGTAGAATTGCCTTTCCAGGCCCCAGCCCAACTTGGCTCGAACGAAGTTGTTCCAGTACCGGGCCAGTTCTCTGGAACAACTCTGCTTCCTTCCTGGAGCAAACATATATTTCCTATCCCATGAGAATATGTAATCATCCGGCTGGGCGTTCTTTATCTTAAGTTGACGGAAAACCGGCATGACAGCATCAGGAATAGTGCGCACAGAATCTTTGTCGTTCTTGGCAATTTCCTTCGAGATATATACACATTGTTTAGTAAGATCGATATCTTTTATCCTGAGCAAAACTATTTCTTTAGGCCTGATGAAGCAGTAGTAACATAGTAAGCATATACACAGATAGTTAGGATTCTCCTTCTCAAGTAATTCGAATAAGGCCTTGCGGTCTTCTTTTGACAGCAGCACCCTGGTCTTCTTCTGCATTCTTTTGGAGTTCGGCCTGAAGCCACTGAAAGGGTTGAGATGAGCATATCTGTACTCGATGAACCAGTTCCAGAGAGTCTTCAGGCTTCGCAGATAGTTGTTGTAGGTACGAGGGCTTATATCAGAAACCTTCAGACCTTCCATCATATCAGCTGCCATTTCTTCAGAAAACTGGTTTACAGGGAAGTCTTGAGAGAGATGGCTGTCTTCCATGAAATTCTTCAAGAACTTGACGAGTGAGCGATACACTCTCATAGATGCCTCTTCAGCTTCCCGGCTCTTAACCTTCAGGTATTCGTCCAAGGCTATAGATAAAGGTGTATATGTTTTCCGGTCATCTCCGGAGACCAGTGGATTCCATCCAGCCTCCAGTTTCTCGTTCAGAGTCCGAATCATGGCTCTGGCAGCTTGCCTTCTCTGTGTCAGGCTGGCAATGCGGTTGCATTTGATTCGAACCCGTGTCAACTCCCCAGTGTATGGATCTTGGACATAATATACAATGTACCACACCTTACCCTCCACAAGCCTTGGAGGATAGTATAAAGGCCTGATATTCTCTCTCTTTTGTATGCGTGCGAAAGTTTGGATTCTTGGCATTTTTTTTTCTTTGGCCGGTGGTGTTCCGGCCAAAGAAAAACTGTCCCGATACTGTCCCGTTTTCTCGGGGCTAATGCCGTAAACGCTTGAATTTATTGCGTTTACACGATTTTCGCGGAGAGATAGGGATTCGAACCCTAGTGACGGTTACCCGCCAACCCGCCCTCCAAACGGGCGCTTTCGACCACTCAGCCATCTCTCCTGGAGGTTTGTTTGGAAGGGCGAATATAGTATATTTTTTGTTACATTGTTACGGTATCGCGAAAAAAAGTTATTAATAATATAAAATGCTGTTAGTTCGGGCATTGTGAATATTGTTTACAACTTGTTGATTTCTTTGTTTGACATGTTGGGTTGCCCCGCTTTTTATTCTTACATTTGTGTTGCGCAATTGCCCTCGGGCTGTTGTGGCTTTTTTACTCAAACCTAGATTTAATTACAAGATATTTAAGAACTTATTTATGTCAGCCAGTCAGATTTCTATTGTAAAGAGGGACGGAAAACAGGAACTGTTTTCAATCGAGAAGATTAAGAACGCAATTAGAAAGGCTTTCCTTGCAACTGGAGGTTATGCCTCAGAAGAAGACTTGACCATTATTCTGTCGCACGTGGCCATCCGCAACGGGATGAGCGTAGAGGAGATTCAGGACCAGGTTGAAATTGCACTGATGAAGGAGAAGTACTATCAGATTGCAAAGAACTATATGCTCTACCGCCAGAGGCATATGGAGGATCGTGATGTTAGGGAGCGTATGGATTTTCTTGCAAACTACTGCAGTGCAAAAAACGCGGCAACCGGAAGCAAGTATGACGCCAACGCCAACGTTGAGCACAAGAATATAGCAACCCTGATCGGAGAGATTCCGAAGGCCGGTTTCATCCGCCTGAACAGGCGTCTTCTGACAGACCGTCTGAAGAATATGTACGGCAAGGACTTTGCGGACAAGTATCTCAAGCTGCTGTCTCAGCATTTCATCTACAAGAACGACGAGACTTCCCTGGCTAACTACTGCGCCAGCATCACGATGTATCCTTGGCTTCTGAACGGAACCCTTAGCATCGGCGGCAACTCCACAAAGCCTACCAACCTGAAGAGCTTCTGCGGCGGTTTCGTGAACCTGGTGTTCATAGTTTCATCCATGCTCAGCGGCGCCTGCGCAACTCCTGAGTTTCTGATGTACATGAACTACTTCCTCCAGAAGGAGTACGGAGAAGACTACTACAAGAGGGGAGACCAGATTGTGGACCTGTCCATCAAGCAGAGGACAATCAAGAAGGTGATCACCGACTGCTTCGAGCAGGTTGTATATTCAATCAACCAGCCGACCGGTGCAAGAAACTTCCAGGCTGTGTTCTGGAATGTGGCATATTATGACAGGTACTACTTCGAGAGCCTGTTCGGAGAGTTCCGCTTCCCTGACGGAAGCGCTCCTCACTGGGAGAGCCTTTCCTGGCTGCAGAAACTGTTCATGAAGTGGTTCAACGCAGAAAGGCTGAAGACTCCACTTACTTTCCCTGTCGAGACAATGGCTCTGCTCACAGAGAACGGAGACGTAAAGGACAAGGAGTGGGGAGATTTCACCGCCCAGATGTATGCTGAGGGACACTCTTTCTTCACTTACCTGTCTGATAACGCAGATTCGCTTTCAAGCTGCTGCCGCCTAAGAAACGAGATCCAGGACAACGGTTTCAGCTACACCCTTGGCGCCGGCGGAGTTTCCACCGGAAGCAAGAGCGTGCTCACCATCAACCTTAACCGCTGCATCCAGTATGCCGTAAAGCACAAGATGGACTATATGGAGTTCCTGGGCGAAGTGATTGACCTCGTCCACAAGGTTCAGCTGGCTTACAACGAGAACCTGAAGGACCTTCAGGCAAAGGGCATGCTTCCTCTGTTCGATGCCGGATACATCAACATAGGAAGACAGTATCTGACAGTCGGAATCAACGGTCTGGTAGAGGCTGCGGAATTCCTCGGCTACAAGATAGACGACAACCCTGAATATGCACACTATGTTCAGGAGGTTCTCGGCCTGGTCGAGAAGTACAACAAGAAGTACCGCACCAAGGACACCATGTTCAACTGCGAGATGATTCCTGCAGAGAATGTTGGCGTAAAGCACGCCAAGTGGGACAAGGAAGACGGTTACTTCGTGCCTAGGGACTGCTATAACAGCTACTTCTACATCGTTGAAGACAAGACTCTCAACATCGTTGACAAGTTCAAGCTTCACGGGCATAAATACATCGAGCATCTTACCGGAGGAAGCGCCCTTCACATGAACCTGGAGGAGCATTTGTCACAGGCCCAGTACCGGCAGCTTCTGAGAGTTGCTGCAAAAGAGGGTTGCAACTACTTTACTTTCAACATCCCTAACACCATCTGCAACGACTGCGGCCACATAGACAAGCGTTACCTGAAGGAGTGCCCTCACTGTCACAGCACCAACGTGGACTACATGACACGTATCATCGGTTACATGAAGAGGGTAAGCAACTTCTCCGCTGCAAGGCAGAAGGAAGCCGCACGCAGGTATTACGCCACAGACCATGGCGAGATAGCTACAGCCCTTACCATGGAAGATGTCCGCAACATGGAAGAAACCGCCCAGGCGGAAAAGGCCGTAAAAGAAGAGAGGGCGCACGTGGAGGTTTAAATTCAAAGGCTGTCCCAAAGGGCGGCCTTTATTTTTTTAGTCAAGTGATCAAGTGTTATAATTTTGATATTGTCTGTCAGGAGATTCCGGACCAGATAACTCTAGCCCTGAACATTTCCGGATGTCCGGTCCACTGCGTGGGCTGCCACAGTCCTTGGCTCTGGAGAGACGAAGGTGTACCTCTGGACGAGAATTTCCTTTCCCTTCTGATAGACAAATACTCTTCCGGAATCACTTGCGTATGCTTTATGGGCGGGGACCAGGCGCCGGAGCAGGTAGATGTCCTGGCCTCTTACATCAGAAAGAATTTCCCGCATCTTAAGACGGCGTGGTATTCAGGCAGGGATGAAATTTCCTCAGCGATAAACATATCCAATTTTGATTTCATCAAAGTAGGCCCTTACATCGCTGAGAAAGGAGGGCTGAGGAGTCCGGAAACCAACCAGGTTTTTTATGTTGTGAACGCTGGAGGGGCCCTTACCCGGTACCATTTTACTCCGAAAAACAGTTTCTGACAACTCAAATAAAAACAGAATATGAAAAGATTGTTTTTTGCTGCAGGTATGTTTGCAGCGGTGGCTATGGCTGCAGTCTGCCTTTCCGGGTGCGGCGGTTCCGGTTCTTCAGTTCCTGCAGAAGCAAGTGAGATCGTCCTCAATTCCATAGAGAACAATGATTTCTATATCGACATCGAGAAGATAAAGCCTGAGAAGAATCCTGTGACAAGTGCTGAAGGGCCCTGCACGATTTCAATCAAGGACGATATCCTCAGTTGCCGGCTTCCTTACATTGGAGAGTTGAGATACTCTTTTTCCAAGAAAGACGCCGTGGCTCTCAATGCTGAAAATGTTTCCATCACTCCTAAAGTTACTGTCAGGCCTCCGTACAAGAAGTATTACGCTCTGCTCGAATTTACGGTGAGGAACAAGGTCAGCACCGAGGTGCTCTATTTCAAGATAGCCGTTTATCACGACGGTTCCGCTGTGGTAAAAGTGGAGAGCCAGTTCAGGGATCCTATCACATACGGCGGCTGGCTTGAAGAAAGGCCGGTTTAGCCCGGAACTCATTTAGCATAATTTTTGTATCTTCATAGTCTGAACCTGTTATTAAATAGAAAAAGATCATGAAGAGGTTGTTTCTTTTCTCAGCGATGGTTTTGTCCAGCTTGTTTGCTTTTGCCCAGAAAGTTGTTACAAAACCTGCTGATCCTTCCGCATCGCAGGAAAGAGTGTCCTGTGCCGGCATCTATTACTACGATTCCAACTCTTATGGAGTGATGGACAGAGACAGTGCGGACTACTACCGCGTAGTGGAAAGCAACAACTCCTTCAACGACTATTACTCAAAGGACAACTCTCTGAGGGCCAGCGGAACGGTTTCCAGCATTGACGCTTCGGATGATGCCAACACGGTTTTTGAAGGAGCGTTCATAGCTTATCATCCAAACGGAAAGGTCTGGATCAAACAGTTCTTCAAAGGCGGCAAGAACGACGGAGAATTCACAGAGTATTACGAGAGCGGTCTGATGAAGCAGCACGAATACTACAAGATGGGTGTCCTGGACGGTGTGAAGACCGTCTTCGAGGAGGACGGCAAGACCTGCAAGCAGTGGGAATATAAAGACGGTGAGCTTGTGACCGATACTTACACCCAAAGCGGCAGCGGTTACTCGGTAGATTATGACACCACCACAAAAGAGCCTGTATGGAAAGACGTCACCACTTCAGACCTCAAATCCTACAGGACCAAAGAGGGGCAGACCATACGCGCCTATGCCATCAACGGCTTGTACGTATCAATAGATGTAGCTTACCAGCATTACTACGGCAAGTATTATGTATTGCAGGTATTCATACAGAACAACTCCCCTGAAGAAGCCTACTACTCGTTTGACAACACTTCCATGGCAACTCCGGGAGGCAACCTGAAACTGTTCTCCAAGAATGACTTCCAGAAGCGCATGAACAGCCGGCAGGGCTGGGCACAGTTCGGCATCCAGGCTGCCACATTTGCCACCGCAATAACTCTGGAGGCTATCTCTGATGAAACGTTCTATCGCCAGAACCGCCGCCATCACCGCACCTTCGGGAGAGACCTGGCACAGGATATGTCGGCTTTCCTCATCCGCCAGTCTGCGGTTGTTTCCAGCATGCTTATCTCAGGAATGTTCAACGAGGCTCACGCCAAGGTTGTAAACAACAACATCGGCTATCTGCGCAACTACAAGATCCAGCCTAATACATCCATTACAGGATTTGCATACGCCAAGTACAGTCCAAGCGTAAAGCAGATTCTTGTTAACCTTCCGATCAACGGCAAAGTTTACCAGTTCCCTGTAGATGTCACCAACATCAAAACCATCAAGTAGCTGTGTCCTGGCTTAGACAGGTAAAGCATTCAAGAGTCTTATACAATTGCAGGTTATATTTTTCTGAAATTCAACAACAGAGAATTTGAGACCACGCATACGCTTGAGGCTGCCATAGCCGCTCCGGCAATCATAGGGTTGAGAAGGAAACCGTTTATGGGATAAAGCACTCCTGCGGCAACCGGTATCGCGATAATGTTATAGATAAATGCCCAAAACAGGTTCATCCTGATGGTTTTGACCGTCTGCCTGGACAATCTTACCGCCTGGGGGATTTTCTTTAGATCAGAGCCCATAATCGTGATTTTAGCGGCATCCATGGCTATATCACTTCCGCTTCCCATCGCGATGCTTACATCAGCCCTGGCAAGAGCTGCTGAATCGTTGATACCATCTCCGGCCATAGCTACAACTTTGCCTTTGCTTTGAAGATTCCTGATGAAAATCTCCTTGTCTTGAGGAAGCATGGCGGCTTCAACTTTTTCTATGCCACATTCCTCAGCGATGGCCTTGGCCGTTTGGAGATTGTCTCCGGAAAGCATCACGACCTCAATTCCCATCTCTTTCAGCTCCCCGACAGCCTGACGGGAACTCTCCTTTACCTTGTCAGCCACAGCAACTATTGCCAGGACTTTTCCGTTTGCGGTATCGCTGAAGTCCTTGGCGGCAAAGAATACAACTGTCTTTGCCTGTTGCTCAAGCTCTTTTGCCTCTTTTGCGGCGGCTTCAGGCACCAGGATACCTTCTTTTTTCATCAGCGATGCGTTGCCGGCAAAGAAGCCAGTGTCATTCATCTGTTGCGCTCCCACAGGCTGTGGCAGGCATAAGATGCCCATCCCCGGGATGTCTTTTATCTTGAGCTTGTTCTTTGGAACCACTCCGTTTTGCCTGTAGTACCCGGCAATTGCTTGGGCTAAAGGGTGAGAGGATGTAGCCTCCATTGAGGCGAATATGCCTTTGAGGAAGGCTTTATAGTCTTTACCGCTCCCAGTTTCCTCAAACCAGAACTCATCTGTCACCTCAGGATGCCCAGTTGTAATGGTTCCGGTCTTGTCAAGGGCCACCACATTAATCTTTCGGGCATTCTCCATAGCCTCTGCGTCTTTTACCAGGATGCCGTTCTGTGCTCCTTTGCCTATGCCCACCATAATGGCGGTAGGGGTTGCAAGCCCCAGGGCGCAAGGGCAGGCTATGACCAGCACCGTCACCAGAGCCAGCAGCGAGTAGGCTATCAGGTTGTTGCCCGTAGCCATCCCACATATATTCCAGACTATGAATGCAATTGCTGCTATGCACATGACAGCCGGAACAAACACTGACGCAATCTTGTCTGCAAGCTTCTGAGAAGGGGCCCGGCTTCCCTGAGCCTCTCTTACAAGCCGTATGATTTGAGCCAGGGATGTTTCTTCACCGATTCTTTCAGCCTTGAATGTAAAGCTGCCCGTCTGGTTGACGGTTCCGGAAAAGACTTTGCTGCCGGATGTTTTCTCCACCGGGATGCTTTCACCGGTAAGAGAGCTTTCGTCCACGAAGGATTCTCCATCCAGAACGGTCCCATCCACCGGTATGCTCTCTCCGGGCTTTACCAGAACTATATCGCCGACCACAACATCCTCAATCCTGACTTCAACAGCGTCCGAGCGTTTGAGGATGGTGACCTTCTTTGGCTGGAGCCCGGCGAGCTTCTTTATCGCTGAGGAAGTGGAATATTTTGCCCTTTCTTCCAGAAGCCTTCCAAGAAGGATGAAGGCAATTATCACGCACACGGATTCAAAATAGACATGGCTTTCCAGGCCGCGGCTGGTCCATACAGACGGGAAAAGGGTGTTGAACACGCTGAAAAGATAAGCCACTCCGGTAGAAAGTGCAATGAGCGTGTCCATATTTGCGTGGCCGTGCCGTGCCTGCTTCCAGGCATTTACGTAAAAAACTCTTCCAAAGAAAACTATGGAGATCGTGGCCAGAGCCCACATTACCAGGTTTGCAGTCTTGTCAGGCAAAAAGAAACCACCGGAATGTCTCATGGAGGACATCCCGATGATTACAACAGGTACGGCTACAACTATCGCCCAAACAGTTTTTTCAAGAAGCCTCCGGAATTTTTTTTTTCTTCTTCCGAACTGTCAGATGCCGCGCTCAGCGGGGTTGTGTCCATATCGTATCCGGCAGCTATAACGGCTTCCTTGATCTTGGCAGGGGTAATCTTGCTTTCGTCATATTCTATGAGCGCGCTGTTGGACGCAAGGTTCACGTTCACGTCCTTGACACCTTCCAGACCTTCTATAGCCTTCCTTACGTGTGCCACGCACATTGCGCACATCATATTCTTGACTGCAAAACTCTGTTTTACCATTTTTTGAAGTTCTATCCAACTCCAAAGATACTAATATTTTGAAATGACCGTATCCCAACCACCCACTAGATTGCTTGTATGCGTGTTGATGCCTGTATATTCCAACGAAGCATCTTCATATCTTTTGAATTTGTAAACGGCATCGTTCATAAGTTCGCTGTTGAAGACATTAAGACTTACCAGGAGACTGAAGTCTTTAAGTGTCAAGCCGGTTATTTTTCTGAAAAGTTCAGGTTCCAATTGTTGTATAACATCCTTAAGACTATATTCCCTGAAATCAGTCAGATACATAAATACCGGAATCCTGGTTGCAAATTTTATAAGTTTCTCTTGAATCTCTTTACGCTTGCTTCTGTATTCCTTTTCTTCATCGCTGAGCTCTTTCTTCTGTTTAGACGTTAACCTGTCAGATTTCTTTTTCAGCTTCTTGATGTTGTCGGATTTGTTTATGATTGTCTCCAAGTCTGAGTTAAGGTTCCTGAATCCTTCTATGTTCATCAAAGCTCTCATAGCATCTGGGTTGTTTAATAACCTCTGTAAGGTGGCGTTGTCCACATTAACAAGAAGAGCGGACTCCCATCTTCTTGCAAGAAGGGTTGCAGTAGTGCCGCTCATTGCAATGTCAAGAATACCTGCGGCATCTATTTGCTTCATGGAGCTGCCATCGTATGCGAGAATAGGAAGGAACTTTATGAAATCGGAAACTTTTTTTTCTGGGTTTGCTTCGTTTATGTTTAACCTGCAACTATATTCCTGCACTTGGCGTAAAGCCCTGTTGGGGGCAAAATCAAAGACATAGCAAAGTGGTTTCAAGATAATTTCATTGCCGTTTTCATCTCGAGTAGTCCAAGGAGATTGAACTCTGAAGGCGGCTTGGAAATAGGTTTCAGGAGAGGATGAATTCCTGAGCATAAGTATTCCAGTCCAAGGTCTGATAGTGACCCCTGTGGACAGTTTTCCACAAGATAGTGTAATTGTCTTTGTCTTCTGAGGATCTTCCATAGCTTCATATACAGGTCCTACCGCTTCTGCACCCATACCCGCCTCAGAGCCGGCAGCTATGATTATCTTGTAATCTGAATAGAACCTGTTTTGTCTTTTACTCAACAGTTTGGCCATAGCTCTGCATGATGCCACGGAAGGCAAGAACCAATATGAATGTTGGACATAATCAAGAAGCCTTATATCTGAGAATGGCATTGGTGGTTTGTCTTTTCCCTGCTTCAGTTCTGTAACAACATTTTCTTTGTAGGCTCCTCTTATAAGATCCAGCCATTTTTGAACATATTCTTCATTCTTGAAACAATCAATTCCTCCAGAAGATTCTGCTGCAAAAAACTCATTCAAGTCAAATTCGTCAAATTCACCCTGCGAGGCAATTTCTCTAATAGAATCCGGCATTTGATAAGTCAGCATTACCATCTTAGGCAAGGCAGCATATGGATTGTATTCCTTTGGATGCTCATTGTTCCACTTTTCCTTAGCGGCTTGTTCGTCTGAATATGTCCAGTTAAATATTTGTTCTTCAATGAATTCTCCAGATGAGATTGCCCTGAAAGGGGTTCCTGATAAATATAGATAGGCATTAGTGGTCAAAGGCATCAGTCCTTCATCATATAATTCTCTGGCTTCCATCTCTTTTGCAGAATATGCATCTTCTTTTAACATATTGCTGACCTCTTCAGCCGTAATCAATGCCGGATCTTTGGAGTTATAGTACTTTTTTGCGTTTTTTCCCCATGCTCCGTAATGGTATTCATCCAGAACAACGCAGTCCCAGTGGACTTCTGATACCCATTCATTTGTGGCTTTGATCCCCCCGGCTTCGTTCTTTCCAAGCACATCCTGGAACGAAGCAAAACATACAAAAGGTTTTCTTTCATTTACATAGTTGAACTCTCTGTCTTCTTGCTTTTGGCAGAATTGCCATCCTTTGAAATCAATGTGTGTCAGCAGATCCTCTTCCCATGCTGTCTTGACTGCTGGCTTGAAAGTAAGGACGAGCACTTTCTTCCAACCCATCCTGAGAGCAAGCTGATATGTGGTAAATGTTTTGCCAAAACGCATTTTGGCGTTCCATAGAAAATGAGGAACGATGCCTTTGTTTCTTTTATCTTCTTTCCATTTCTGAAAATAGGAGGCAGTCTTTTCAACGGCCGCTTTCTGTTCCGGTCTCATTTTGAAGGACAGAGTTCTCTCCAGTATGTTGTCAGCTCCACAGGATACAGATTCAATGGCTTTCTCCACCATTTTAGGGCCACATACAAACCACTCCCCCTCTGGGTTCCTTATACCAGCTTTTCTAAGAATCTTATGCACTGCATGGTCATCAAAGGAAGTGCCGTCACTTCTCATTGCAGGCCGAACAAGTACTATTTTAAACTCAATGTTTCCGGTCTTGTTTTGCTCAGCGATTCTGGTAGCAGCGTCCCTTGTAGTATAACCGACCTTTAACCAGCCTTGGTGAGCTGGTACTCCAATATGTTCATAAGCATAGATGACAGGGCTTTCTGTTACCCTTTTTCTCAACAAATCAGTAGTTGCCATAATCATACAATTAGGCGAACTCTGACATTCCAGCAAGAATTATTCTAAGGAAAAGTATTATTCACCCAGTTCTTTTGGTGGTTTATGGGGTTTTAGAGACTTGGCGTTCTGTTTTGTAACAACACTTCGCCCAAGTTGTTTCTCTAAGGCTCTGCGTGCTGTTGCTGCAACATTACCTCCTTTCTTGGCGATTACGGTTTGCTCTTTGAATCCCTTCGGGTCCTCTTTTTGGGACAGTTCTGTAGTTGCAACCTCAGCCAGTGTGTTCAATACGCTTTCAGTACGTGTCATGTTGTCTCTTAGATTCTCTTTTTTGAGACCTTTATATTTTTTGTACTGTTTGGTAGTCATTCCAGACCATTCTTTGGTAATGATATCAGTCAGGGATGCATATTGCTGTCCAGCAACTCCTGTCCGTTGCCATTCATCAGTAAGGGCTTTCCTTGCTTCCTTACCTTTCATTCTCTCGTTTATCCAGGCTTCTGAATATCCCAGACGACGATAGTACTCATATCCTCGGTCTATAGCCAGCTCAGGATCCTGGATTTCATCGACTCTCTCGCTAGCCACTTTTGCCATCCACAATTTGAATGGCTCTGCCTTGGGAGATGGGACTGACTGAATCAGACGAAATAATTGCTCCTGATCTGCCGCATCTGTTAACCTCTGTTTCCCATCAGCAGCTGTCATTCTCAACTGGTGACAATTTGTCACCGTTTCGTTACCTTCTTCAACCAACCGTTGTTTTAATTTATTCCAGTACTTTCTTGCTGTTAACGCATCTCTACTGTCGACCAAGACAGCTATAACATCAACAACGGAGAAATACCATTTTTCCTCTTCTTCATTCCACGCAGTGCGGATCTTTCTGTCACCGAACAACTGCAAAGCTTCTTTCTTGCTCATACGCACTAATCTTTACATTGGTAAAGTTAGGAACAATCATTCTAAAAAAGCAAATGTTTTCAATAATTTCTTGCCAGTATGTCAAAGAACGCAATTAGCTAATTTTCTGCTATATAAGTAACTTATATAGAATAATATCATACTTAATCTATGTAGATGTATTACTTATGATGTATATTACATAGACTATCGTATATAGATATATTATAAACATTATAGTACGCCATATATTTCCATTATTTTATTCCATAGGCTTTATCATACTCTCGATAAAATCTATCTCCTCCTTTGTCAGTTTGTACTTCTTATACAACATTTCATCAGTCCACGGATGAGAGAAATCTTGGAGAGGAACGAACTGGTATACTCGTGCTGGCGCATCCTGTGTATTCTTCTTAATTAAGACGAGAAATCTAAAGAACTTTGTCTTAATGTATGTCACGATATTCTTTGCTTCAGTTAAATTGGGACAAGGTCCAATTACTAGATATGTTTCAGTACAGCAAGTATTTGGCTCTCCTACAAAGGGAGTATTAAGAATTTGATGTGGAAAATCTTCTCCAGCTCCATAGGCTCTGCTGATATACACTTTATAGTGTTCTAACCAACTGTTATTTTGAATAATATCAGTTCTTTCAATGTAACCGATAGATTTATTAGCAAATAATTTAACGGAATTTTTAAATGGAGTAGTTTTTCCTTTAACAAAAGTTCTCAACCCAAAAGGTTTCATGCTGCTTACAATAGTTGAGAAGCTTTTTTCCTGTTTCTGTTGAACTTTATGTAATACTGTGATAGACTCATTGTATCGTATGAAAACATCTGAACCATTTTCAAGTAGAGGGCGTGTTGATATTGAAACAATATCTCCTCTTTTTGTTGTAACCTGACAAAGCCCCAAATTATCTCTATCCCACAAGAAATAACATACTCCTCCTTTTATCTCAACTCCAGGAAAACAATCAGAAGAAATAGGAAAATCAACGATTTTTCTAATTCGGTTGTCATGAAGCATTTCTTCTCTGAAATCATCTAAACCTCTTCCTCCTGCAAACCAACGTGATGGAACAATCATAGAAAGATACCTAGGCATAAGTCTTTTTGCCTGTGTTATAAATTTATGGTACAAAGGTATAGCACCACCTCTTTGTCTTTCTTCAGTATCTCCTCCGTCGCTGAGTTGATATGGCGGATTGCCAATTATGACATCGAATTTCATGTTGTTGAAGAATTTTTCTGGATTGTCTGTGTGTATGAATTGATATGCGTATTGCTCTGATTCTAAGCCTCTGTCATATACATCCTTGCTGGCGCCGCAGTATTTGCATTTACCGTTAATCCAAGTATGTTGGAGGTTGTTGTATAGGATATTCCCTTCAGGCGAACTGAATTTGGAAACGCTATACTTTCCGTTGGCTGTTTTGGAGCAATAAACAGATCTTCTGGATAGCAGAGATGTCAGTTCCGTGCAGGCGATCCCGAAGACCTGGTTATGGAGGATATGGTCTATGCGCTTTTGCCTGTCTTTGATTTGGGATTCTAGACCTTTATCTAGACGTTTGACGATTTCTCTTAGAAAAACACCGCTCTTTGTGAAAGGGTCGAGAAATTTTGTGCTTTTGCTTTTGAAGAGTTCTTGTGGCAAAAGGTCCAGAACCTGATTTGCGAGGGTAGGGGGAGTGAATACCTCGTCATTGCTTAGGTTTGCTATACAGTTGAGAACGTCAGGATTGTATAGATCTGCTATATGAGTTTTATTGTTCTCCATAAGCTTCTTTGTTGATATTCAGGAAGTAAACGGGATTGAAAGTTCTAGCTGGTTCATCTGCGAACAATTCCCCTCCGCCATCATCACCAACCAGTCTATCAAAAGCATAATCTCGGCGATTAACCATTCCATTACCGATGAAACCCCATTCGGAGATATGGATCCACTCATCTGGTTTGTCTATGCGTTTATAGGTAAGAGCATCTCCGAGGATGATGTTCTTTGACAGGATGTAGTTTATTGATTGTATGCATTCAGATTTGCACTTGTCGCTGTAAAGTGAGGAGTATTGTTTTTTGAAGAAATCTAGTAGTCTTTCCCGGCAGGCCTTGACATTATCATCAAGTATTTCTATTCCATAGATGGAAGAGAATGCCTGGACAGAGTCTTTTTCGTATTGCAGTTGAGTGTATTGCTTTGATTTTACGCGAGACTCGCATATAGAAAGCTTCCTCCGCAAGATTTCAATGAGGAAGTTGCCGTCTCCGCACGCCGGCTCCAGGAAACGAGAATCTATACGTTCTGTTTCCTGCTTTACAAGATCAAGCATTGCGTTGACCTCACGTGGATTCGTAAATACCTCCCCGTGGGCAGCGACCCGATCTTTTGACTTTATCTGGGTGCCCATTCTGCGCTCTTTTTAGGCACAGGCGACTCATTCGTCGGGCTAGAAGGGCACAAAAAAGGCATGGACAGATCCTATCCATACCTGAGGCCCTAGGAAGCCCGCAATCTGAACAAGTCCTGCCCACGCCAAAGCGCAGGCACCAACTGACCTGTTCGGATGATTGCTTGAAATTTCCTAGGTTTCAGGTAACCGAACAAATAGCTTGTGCTGTGTTATTATGTGTCGCTGAGCAAAAAGCTCAGCAATTATGTTTGCAAATAGACAACCCTATTTGCTCCTGTGCAAAGATAGCAAACTTTTGATAATATCTTAATAATAATTTTTTATTACTTTTGTACAAGAAGTAGTTTGATATGAGTGCAATGTATTTTGAAGAAAAGGGTGCTGAACTTCTGAAAACTTTATGTATGAGTAAGGCGGAGTTTGCCCGAAGAATGGGAATAAGAAAACAAAATGTAAATGTTCTGTTCAAGACAAAGAATATAGAGACAATAAGAAAAGCTGCAAATGTTTTGGGGGTAAGATTCGAAATGCTTGTAGGCTATACCTCTGAACAAGAAATATGTGAGGTGCCATGTCCTCAGCCAAATGAATATCCGGTTTCTATTGGACCTTTTGGAAATATCTATGGTTCATTTAGAGGGAGACCTGCTGAAGCTTTTTGGTTCTTGATAGATTGTCAGGAAGGGGATTTAGAAGGCGTCTTTACAAGGAAAGAAATAGGGGATATTGATTTAATTTGGGGAGATAGCAATTGTGGGGTCCGTCATATTTTAGAAAAGCATATTAACGGTCGAGATTTTCCTACCGTGAGTGATATGATTTCAAAAGTATCAGATATAATCCAAACAGGGCATATAAGCCTGAACAATAAAGATAAAGCTGTTTTTAGAAAAAATGGCTTTATAGTTATAGTAAGGAGGAACTACCGTATAAATGGAAAAAAGCTGGAGTCCAAAAACTGGATACTCACAGCTTATTCCAAGGAATCATCAAATACCACCAAAGCTCCCCCTGGTATTTATTAAGGAGGCAGGGCTGTCACCTCCAGTAATTCCTCCGCAAATATAATAAAATATTTAAAATTCCTTGACGATTCTTTCCATCAGTTCAGGAATCGGCAGATGCTGAGGGCATTTGCTAAGGCACTCCTGGCAGCTGGCGCACTGGTCAGGGCCGCCGCCGGTAGCGAATTCCTTGCGGAAGGCGTCTGCAAAGGCGGCTTTCTTCTTGGCATATTCCTCTGCGCTCTGGGTCTCTTTGTTAGGAACATTTCCGTCCATGACAATCTTGTTGTAGGTTGCAAACACGGAAGGTATCTCAACTTCAAACGGGCACGGCATGCAGTAGCGGCAGGCGGTGCAGTTGATCCTCTTGTAGCTCTGGTATTCCAGGATGGCTTTCTGGAGAGTTGTCTGCTCCTGAAGTGTCAATGGTTTGAAGTTGGTGAAAGTCTTTACGTTGTCCACCAGGTGCTCCATGTATGTCATTCCGCTCAGCGATACCATCACTCCTGGAAGTGAACCTAGATACCTGAATGCCCAGGAAGCGATGCTCTTGTCCGGGTTGAGGTCTTTGAGGATCTTGTTGGCGCTCTCGGAAAGGTTGGCGAGCCTTCCTCCCAGCAGAGGCTCCATGATGACGGCAGGTATGTTTCTCTTGGCCAGGGATTCATAGAGGTATTCGCCGTCTTCCTTCCAGTCTATGTAGTTGAGCTGGATCTGGACAAAGTCCCAAGGATGCAGGTCTATGATATGCTCCCAGCATTTACGGTCAGAGTGGAAGGAGAATCCGAGGTTCTTGATTCTGCCTTTCTTCTTCTGCTCTGCCAGGTACGCGTAGCCGCCCATTTCTTCATACACCTTGTCATAGGACTTTATGTCGGATATGGAGTGCAGAAGATAGTAGTCTATGTAATCCACTCCGCATCTTTGGAGCTGCTCCTCAAAGATTCTGGCTATATCTTCTTTCTGCCTTACAATATAGCCGGGCATCTTGTCTGCCAGGAAATAGGAGTTTCTCGGGTATTTCTTGAGGGCGCGGCCTATTATGCCCTCGCTCTTTCCGCCGTGATAGACGTAAGCGGTATCGTAGTAGTTGATACCGTGGGCGTAGGCGTAATCCACCAGTTCCTGAACCTTGGCTTCATCTACAGGAGCGTTTCTTCCCGGCCCGTTGGTAGGGAACCTCATGCAGCCGAAGCCTATCATGGAAACAAGGTCTCCGTTCTTGGGGTTCTTCCTCTTGTCAACCGGGGTTATTTGTCCTTCAAGAGCCTTTGCCTGGAGATTTTCCAGAAACGGGTTGTTCTTGAATGAAACGGTGCTTGCTGCCAGTGCTGCTGCTCCGAGCCCGAAAATTTTCAGAGCCTTTCTTCTGCTGATGTCTTTATTGTCTGCCATATCTCAGAATATGTATTTATGCTCGTTTCAGAAACTGTGTTTCGTATGTTCAAAGATATCTAAAAAAGCAATCTTCTGCAAATTCCCCGTCAAAGTGCGCTAGTCGGGGAGGATGGTTACCGGCATACCTACCCAGGCATAGTTTTCCTTCAGGTGGATGATGTCCTCATCGCGGAGGCGTATGCAGCCCTCACTGCCCCTTCCGGGTACGCTTTCTTCGTTGTTGGTGCTGCCGTGGATGCCGATGCCGCTCCACTTGTAGGTGTTGAGCCTTAGGAACCATTTGCCGTATGAGAGTATGCTGCCTCTGCCGTCTCCAAAGTCGTGCTTCCAGTATCCGGAGGGCTGGATCTTGGAAATCTTGAACGGCTTGTCCGGAGCTGATTCCGGAGTTCTCATGTCGCCTTTTTTCTGCTTGTTGCCTTTGTTTTTTCCAACGCACACAGGGTACTCGGCGATGAGGGTTTTCTCTCCCTTGACCTTTGCATAGACATAGAGCTTGTACTCCTTCTTGGAGATCACGATGTAAGATGTGTTCTTTGGAAAAGTCCCGGAGTAGTGGACTTTTCTGGCTGCTTTGTCCGTATCGGTCTTCTGGGCGGCGGATTCAACTCCGCAACCGAGAATCATCACGGCCATTGCCATTATAGCTGTCAGTGTTTTCATTTCCTTTTAATTCTGCTGTGCTGTTCTCTGGCCTTGAGGACGCTGTCCGCCCTGGCGGTTCCTGTTTCTCATTCTCTGCATCATCTCCTGCTGCTGTTTCAGCCTCTTGGCCTCGTATTCCTGATATGTTGCATACTGTTCTTCGGAAAGAGCTTTCTTGATCTTCTTGTCGCATCTTTCCCTGGAAGCCTTCATCTGTTCCTGGACGCTGTTCATTCCGGTGCTTACTCTGGATACCTGAGGTGCTCCGCCTCTCATTCCGCCGCCCATTCCGCCAGGTCTCATCCCGCCACCTCTTCCCTGAGGCATCATGTTATCAACTTCCTTTTCCCGGTTGAGGATAGCCTTATAGACTTTCTTGTACTGGTCTTCCGTGAGCTGGAGAGTGTCCTTGAGCCGGTCTGTCTGCATGGTGGCCCTTTCCTGCGGAGACAGTCTCTTTGGCATCTGGCGGTGCTCCTGCTGAGGTTTCCGGGCTTGGGTGGAAGTAGTGTCCTGAGCCATCGCTGAGGATAAAGTCAGAGTGGCTGCCGCAACGAATAAAATGATCCTTTTCATATCGCTTTGTTTTTATGTTTCAGTCTTCTTTGTGAGTCAGACCGAGTTCGGCTCCCTTCTGTTTCATAAGCTCAAAGGCCTGGTCAAAGTTGTTCTCAATCTTGCCGTCCAGTATTGATTCCTTGACGAACTCCTTGATCAATCCTATCTCCTTTGACGGCTTCAGTCCGTAATACTCCATCACAAGTTCTCCTGTAATCGGATTCTTGAAGTTGCGGATTGCGTCTTTGGCTTCCACTTCTACAAGTTTCTGCCTCACGTTCTGGAAGTTTGCCTTGATGCGCCTGACCTTTGCCTCGTTCTTTGAGGTTATGTCTGCTTCGCAGAGGGTCATAAGATCGTCTATGTCGTCTCCGGCATCAAACAGAAGCCTTCTCACCGCAGAGTCCGTGACGATATCTTCCACAAGGGCTATAGGCCTCAGATGCAGTCCCACGAGTTTCTGGACATATTTCATCTTCTCGTTCAGCGGCATCTTCAGCTGTTTGAAGATACCTGGAACCATTTTGGCTCCTACTATCTCGTGCCCGTGGAACGTCCATCCTGTTCCCGGTTCGTATTTTTTGGTTGCGGGTTTTCCTATGTCGTGGAGCAGGGCTGCCCACCTGAGCCAGAGGTTGTCTGTGTGCGGGGCTATGTTGTCCACCACCTGGAGGGTGTGCGCAAAATTTTCCTTGTGGCCTCTACCTTCAAGAGTTTCAACTCCTTGTAGTGCAGACAGCTGTGGCAGGAACTCTTCCATGAGGCCTGTCTGCTGAAGAAGGCTGAGCCCTATCGAAGGCTTTTCCGCCATCAGTATCTTGTGCATTTCCTCAGCGATTCTCTCACGGCTGAGAATCTCCAGCCTTTTGCGGTTCCTTTTTATGCTCTCCAGAGATTCAGGCACTATGGTGAAGTTGAGCTGGGTTGCAAATCTTATGGCACGAATCATCCTCAAAGGGTCATCGGAGTAGGTGATGTCCGGATCAAGAGGTGTTCTCAACAGGCCTTTCTGGAGGTCTGCCACTCCTCCGAACGGATCCACCAGATTGCCGTAGTCTTCTTCCTGGAGAGAGAATGCCAGGGCGTTCACCGTAAAATCTCTTCTTTTCTGGTCGTCTTCCAGGGTTCCGTCTTCAACTATCGGCTTTCTGGAGTTGCGGTTGTAAGACTCCTTCCTTGCCCCTACAAACTCTATTTCTATGCCGTTCCATTTGAACATTGCCGTTCCGAAGTTCCTGAATACGGATACCTTGCTGTGGATTTTCTCTCCAACAGCACTGGCTATCTCGATGCCGCTGCCTTCCACCACCACGTCTATGTCGTTGCGAGGCCTCTGGAGGAAGCAGTCCCTTACAAAGCCTCCAATGACAAAAGCTCTTACGCCGTGCTCCTTCGCTGTCTGGGATATTATCTTGAATATCTTGTCCTTAAGAAATATGTCGTTTCCGCTGTTCATTTTCTCAATCTCTACTTTACTACGCCCGTGTCTGGCTGCTTTCCGTCCAGGCGGGTGTCTTTCTGCTCCACCTCGCCCGTGTCTGGCTGCTTTCCGTCCAGGCGGATGTCTTTCTGCTCCACTATGTTATCGGGCTGTTTCCCATCCAGGCGGTTTTTTTTCTGCTCCACCTCGCCCGTGTCGGGCTGCTTTCCGTCCAGGCGGGTATCTTTCTGCTCCACCTCGCCCGTGTCGTATGCTGGTATGTCCGTTATGAAGACATACTGCTGTCTCTCCTGGTCATACCGGCAGGCAAAGGTCTGCTTCCCGTTTGTGACCGCAATATACTCAACTTTCAGGATAAGAGCGTAGTGCCAGATCTGCTCAAATGTCTTGGAAGTTATCTTCACCGATGGTCTCTTGCACTCGACTATCATCTTTGGAACGAAAGCTCCAGCCTTGCTATTGGCCTTTTTGTTCTTGGTATAGCATACGACATCGCACCTGAGCCTGACATCGCCGAGGCTTATCTCAGTCTCACTCATCATCATGTGCAGCGGCCAGCCCCGCTTCTCGTTGAGATAGCGGATAAACTGTTGGCGGACATTCTCTTCCGGGGTGAGCGCCACTCTCTTTCTCCTCAGCGGGTCAAAAATCTCTTCCATAGGCCAGAAACCAATGCAGTACAAAGATAGCAATAGATTTCATTTCTGGGGCGTTTTTTGTAAATGACTGACAATGAGTTAGAAGAGAGATTGAAGGGTATGGTGAAACGGCACCCCTCATGTTGTCAAAGTACTGTTACTAAGGCTTTTATGAAAAACGCTTAATTAATATTTGGATTATTTGCCATAACCTTGTATTTTTGAGTTGGCTTGAAGATAGACTTTTTATGGCACAGAAGGTAGATAAGGAAGGCAGTGTAAGGAAGTTCCAGCAGATAATGGACAATATCCGGGCGAAGAAGTTTGCGGGCATATATGTTCTTGCCGGCGAGGAGCCGTATTATTCTGATGTAATCATCGATGCTCTTAATTCTACTGTTCTGGACGAGAGCCAGAAAGACTTCAACCTGAGCATAGTCTATGGCAACGAGTCTGATGCGGGACAGATTGTCTGCCTTTGCAGAAGGTATCCTGTGGCCAGCCCGTACCAGCTGATCATAGTCAAGGAGGCTCAGCAGCTTTCTTCCCTCCAGCCTTTTGAATATTACCTGAAAGTCCCGGCTCCGGATACAATCCTTGTCCTGAGTTTTACCGGCAAGAATCTTGACAAGCGCACGGGTTTCTACAAGAGCCTCAAAGACAAGGCCGAGGTTCTGGAATCCTACCCTCTGGACGAGTGGAAGGTGCCGCAGTGGATCATAAGCCATGTTCAGGAAAAGGGCTACAGCATTGAGCCCGAAGCAGCCCAGCTTCTGGCCCAGAGTGCGGGAGTATCGCTGAGGAAGATAGCACTGGAGATAGACAAGCTCATAAAAGGCACGGACGGCACCCTCATCAGGGTTAAGGACGTGGAAATCAACATTGGCGTTTCAAGAGACTACAACCCGTTCGAGCTCTGCAAGGCGATAGGGGAAAGGAACATCCTGAGGGCCTTTTCAATCGCCGAGGTGTTTGCTTCCAACTCCAAGAAATACCCGATCCAGGCTACTCTGGGTGCAATGTTTTTCTACTTCAACCAGCTTCTGACGGTTGAGGCGGAACTTAGCGCCGGGGAAAGAGACTTCTACTCCGCCTGCCAGAGGGCCGGAGTCTTCGGAACTCAGAGAGTAAGGGAGTACCAGACGGCGGCAAGGAACTTCCCGCTCCAGAAGACGATGGGGGCCATATCGCTGATGAAAGACACGGACCTCAAATCCAAGAGCAACTACGGTGGCAATTCCACAGACGGTGCTCTTCTTAACGCCTTGCTTACAAAGATCTTTGTGCTGTAGATGTATCTGTAACAGCTTAGAACCTGAAGTTTACTCCAAGGGCAATCAGCGGTTCTATCCATGCTCCGGCACCACCTCCAGCAAACAGTGTCCCTACATCAGCTCGCACATACGGTGATATGGTTACAGATCCGGCATTGAAAGCCTTTCCTATGCCTGCACTTGCCACTATGCCTCCATCTTCAAGATCGCTGTCAGAGAACCCCAATGTGGCACCTGCTCTCAAGTTGAGATAAAATGGATCTTTGCCTTGAGAGAGGTTGAATCTGAAATCAGCGAAAACTGGAACATTGTATCTGTCTTTTTTGAATGTTTTCTCATGCACGGTGCCTGTTGCATCTCCAATTCCAACTTTGACATCACCATCTTTATCGCGATAATAATCAAATCCGATACCCACTCCTATGGAGGTTTTAGCTGACCGCTGCTTACCAATGATGAAATAGGCTCCAGCCTTTCCGTTCCAGTCGTTGCTTAGACAGAAAGCATATTCTCCTCCAACTTCGAAATATCGCTGAGGTGTAAAATCTCTCTTGTCCTGAGCTGACAGTCTTGTTGCTCCAAACAGAAGCAGGGAAAAGACGAGGCAGGTCAGGATTCGCCTTGGAAAAGATATAAGTCTTGTTCTAGCCATAATAAACTGATTTCATTTGTTGTTATGCTTATTTCTCGTTGCAAGTTAAGAATAATAACTAAATTGCGAAACATTCCAATGGGATGGCTACTATGAGAGTAAACTGTTTAAAATAGGAGAGGGTGTGGAGGGAGTAACTCAAGGTGGCGAACATTTGATTGGCTTATATTATAAATGGCATTATAGAATAATCACTTACGATAATCCCAACCAATAAATTATGAGAAGTTTTTTATCTGTCATATCCATTGTTCTTTTTTTAATAATGGGGCAAAGTTGTGATCATCCAACAAAATTAAAAATGAAATCCTTCGTCGAGAGCTATGTCAATTACGGAGACATATCAGTGTCCCAAATTGACTTGCAGTGTCTTGTGCTTACAACTGATGATGCACATAATTATATTTATCAGTTTTCCAAAGATAAAACAATTAAACAGAGATATTTAGATCTAAGCAAGAAATATAATGACTTAGGTTACAATAAAACAGTTACAGGAATTGGTCTTGAACTTTGCAGAGTTATAACCCCTGATATATCGAAGATAAGCATTACTTCCTTAAGTGCTTTTAATTCGAATCATGCTGAAAACTCTTCTTTGAATGATATTGTCAAGCTAATGTCGTTTTCCCTTCATCCTTATATAAGTTCTTCTTATACCCATGCTTATAATTACAACAAAGAGACCCGTTCTTTAGCCTTTAAAAAGTATTGCGAACAATACTTTAGTCGTTTATGGTCCTATCCTGAATTTGGGTATGGTTCAGGTTTTGCTCCTTACTATCCGGTTGAATCCTATCTGAATAAGTTAAAACCCGGAGACATTATGATGATACCATTTTGGGATCGAGCGAGTAATTCTTTGAGTCGGGTTATCGGATATCTGTATTTTGAGGAGCTTCCGGACGTTCCGGGGGATTATGACATCAAGGTTGAGATAACGGACGAGAACGGGAAGGTATATACTTCTACACTGACCATGAAGTTTGATTTCTGACAGAGTTCAGCATAAACAAAAAACCTGCCCTTTTTTAAGGCAGGTTTTTTATGCCATCTGCAAATTATTATGCAGCTTTATTGCGTTGCAGCTTACTTTACCACCACTCTCTTTACGCGTTTTGCTATTGAGGTATAGACTTCGTATGGGATGGTGTCCAGAACCTTTGCCTGGTCTATGGCTGTCGGCTTGTCACCGAAGATGGTCACGATGTCTCCAACCTTCACATCCTTGACGTTTGTCACGTCTATCATGCACATGTCCATGCAGATGTTGCCGATGGTAGGAACCAGCTTGCCGTTCACGCAGAACTTGGTGGCTCCTCTGCCGAAGTGGCGGTTGATGCCGTCTGCATATCCGAGAGGCAGGGTGGCTATCTTAGAAGGGCGGGTTATCTTGCCGTGGCGGCCGTAACCTACGGTACCGTCTTCCGGAGTGAGCTCCTTGATCTGGAGGATGCGGCACTTGAGGCTTGCAACCGGCATGACGTTCTTCTGGTTTACGGCGCTTACACCGTAGATGCCGATGCCGAGCCTGCACATGTCTTTCTGGTACTTGGAGAATCTCTCGATTCCGGCTGAGTTGAGTATGTGGTGGATAGGGTGGTAGCCTATGGCCTGGTCTATCTGCGGAGCCATCTTGTCGTAGAGGGCAATCTGGCCAAGGGTGAACTTGTCCCATTTCTTCTCGTCGGATGCTGCAAGGTGGGAGTAGATGCTCTGGACCTTGATCTCCTTGTGGGCCTTGAGGAACTTGAGGAGTTCAGGAAGTTCCTTCTCCATGAAGCCCAGGCGGTGCATTCCGGTATCAAGCTTGATGTGCACAGGATAAACGTCCACACCCATCTTCTTTACTACAGCGTCGAACTTCTTGAGCGAGTAAAGGTTGGGGATGCCAGGCTCCAGTCCGTTCTCTATGATTTCCTTGTAGTAGTCGGTTCCGGTAGTGAGGACTATAATAGGGGTCTTGATTCCGCCCGCGCGGAGTTCGATGCCCTCTATCGGATGAGCTACTGCAAAGTAGTCTGCCCCGGCCTTTTCCATCAATTTTGCAAAGTCAACGGCGCCGTGTCCGTATGAGTTGGCTTTGATGAGGATCAGAAGCTTGGTCTCCTTCTTGAGGTAGCTTCTGAAATACTTGAAATTATGGAGTGCAGCCTTTGTGCTTATCTCCATCTGTGCAAATGTCTCTTTTTCCATTATATTTTGTAAAAAACTTTGTACCAGTTGTAGAACTCGGCGATGCCTTTTTCAAGTGGAGTGTCGGGGCGGAAGGCGTAGTCTTCTTCCAGAGCCGAAGTGGATGCAAATGTAGTGTAAACATCTCCCGGTTGCATTCCTTTCATCACCTTTTTTGCCTTTTTTCGGGCTGTTTTTTCAATTGTCGCGATGAAATCCATAAGTTGTACCGGATGGCTGTTGCCGATGTTGTAAACGGGGCGTTTTGACTTGTCCGGGCCTTCGATGACGGCAACGATTCCTTTGACGATGTCATCTATGTAGCTGAAGTCTCGGCTGAGGTTGCCTTTGTTATAGACGTCTATAGGCTCATCGCTGAGGATTTTCTTCATGAACTTGAACGGTGCCATGTCCGGTCTTCCCCAAGGGCCATAGACGGTGAAGAACCTCAGGCCGGTTGTCGGGAGATTCCGCTGGTGGGTATAGACATGGGCCATCAGCTCGTTGGATTTCTTGGTGGCGGCATACAGGCTCTGAGGGTCGTCCGTGCGGTCTCCCTCCTCAAACGGAACTTTTGCATTGTTGCCATAGACGCTTGATGAACTTGCATATACAAGATGCTTTACCTTGTACTTGGTGCAGAGCTCCAGTATATTGAAGAAACCTATGAGGTTGCTGTGGATGTAGCTTGCAGGGTTCTCAAAGGAATATCTTACTCCAGCCTGGGCAGCCAGGTTGCATACTTTGTCGAACTTGCCCTCACGGAAGACTTTTTCCATAGCAGGAAGGTCCGCGATGTCTTTTTGTGTGAAGGAAAACTTCCCGGCGCTTCTGACCGGCGTACTCTCTTCTCCAGACTGGAGTTGTTTGGCGCGTTTTCTTATGTATGAAAGTCTTGCCTTCTTCAAAGATGGGTCATAGTAGGAGTTCATGTTGTCGATTCCCACTACGGTATGGCCTCTTTTGACCAGTTCCACTGCGGTATGGGAACCTATAAATCCTGCTGCTCCTGTCAAAAGTATTTTCATTGTTCTTCTTTGTTATCTTCCGGGTTGTCTTTCTCAGCGGAGAACTCTGCATAGCAGATATTGTCTCCTAATCTTGTATATTCTTTCCCTTCAAGCCTTTGCCTGAGGGTGGAATCTCTCTTTATCCTGCGCTCCTTGAAAAACAGGATTCCGTTTTCAAGGTTAGAAAGGCCTGCCGAATCCAGCTCTTTTATCTGCTGTCCGTTCTGCTTGAAGTAATAGTCCATGTTAGGGGCTGCGCTGAAACTGTAGTAAAGCAGTGGTTTCTGCTTTTGCTCAGCGATGCGTGAGGCCTCCAGACAGCCTTCTTTTGCCCCAAGCATCTTGTTGATCTCATTCATTGAGAAACTGCCAAGGAAGATGGTGACAAACAAAGATGCGGAAATTATGGAGATGGCAAAGCAGGTGTTCCTGTTCTTGAGCATCTTCAGAGCTAGCAGTCCTCCAAGAGCCATTGGAAGAAGTATCACCCAATAAGGGGCCCAGAGCCTAGGAAGTGTTTCAGCAAGGTTTTCCGGAACGGCCAGGCGTTTGAAGATGGAGGCTATGCCTATGACGATGAATATCCAGGCAACTGCGGCAACGATTCCCCTGACCAGCTTGTCATCCTTGAAATAAGGGAGCATGAGAGCTCCTCCGTAGATGAAAAACGGCAGTGCCGGAAGCAGATAGATTGCGATTTTGGAGCTTACCAGAGAAAGCATCACAAGGATGCTCAGAGAAGTCACCACCATAAGGTGGATCCTGATTCCGCCCAGCATCCTTTTCCTCCATCCCTTGATTATCAGGACTATACAGAGGACACTCCATACGGCGGCAATCCACCAGTATCCTGCCAGGTAGTACCAGAATGGAGCCTTGTGGTGGAAGGAATTCACTCCGCGGTCAACCGTCTGGTGGAAAAGGAGGTTGTTCAGGTAGTCTTTCCCGCCCTCAAAATAGACTCCGGTCCACCAGATGGCGCAGAGGGCAACCAGTATGCCCCAGAACCTCCATCCAAGATACCGTCCAATGCGTAGTTCCTTGTCGCTGAGGCAGAAGACAATTATGCACAAGACAGGTGCCAGAAATCCTACAGCTCCCTTTGAGAATATTGCAAGGAAAACATATATCGGTAGAAGTATCCTGTCTCTTCTGAACAGTCTGGCCTCATGGGATGAGACTCCCTCCTTTGCGTCCCTGGCTCCGGACTTGTTGGCGTACATCTTGCCGAAGGTGTACAGGGCAAGAACTATGAACATGCACATCAGCATATCCATCCTCAAGACTATGGAGGAAGCCAGAAACATTACGCTTGAATGAAGCATCAGAAGGGCTGCCGCGCTTTCTTCACCTTTCAGCTTGCTTTCTGTCCACCGGTCCATGATCCAACTGGTTATAAAAGCAGGGACAAGGCTCAGAAGGCAGCTCAGCAAAAACATCGAGTGGAAACCGAAGACCTTCTTCAGCAGCATGGCAAACCAGAAATAAAGCGGCGGCTTGTCCGCATAAGGCATACCATGGTCGTAGAAAGTGATGAAGTTGCCGTTGGAAAGGGCGTCATCTACAATGTTAAGGTATCTGAGCTCATTGGCGGGGGTGAACTCCCTCAATGCCATCAGAGGGAGAAGCATCGCGAATATGAAAATATATATGGCGGCTCTCCTTTTCATCATGAATCTTCTTTAACGGGTTGTTCTTCCGGAGAAGTCTTTGTGTTTTCCTCAGCCTCTCTTTTCTTCTGCCTGTGGAGGATCATCAGGTTCCTGGTGTAGGAAATGAAACCTGTAGCCTGCCCGAGCCCGAGGACCGGGTCAAGCCTGATGATGGCGTAAGACACTATCACGGCGCTTCCTATGAGGCTGATGATCCAGAAGCCGGCAGGAAGGTAACTTTCATTTCTCTTCTTTGAGTAGAAGAACTGGTAAACGAACCTGAGGGTGAATATGATCTGGCCCAGTGAGCCATAGACCACTAGCCAGAGAGGTATGTCGCTGTTGCGGAAAAACTGCTGCTTGAATCCGTCCAGGTCTGTCAGGATATATCCTATGCCGACAACAGGAGTTACAAGCAGGATTGTAAGAAGCGGAGCTTTCCACCAGATGTTGTTTTTGCTGCCGTCCGGCTGCCCGTCTTTGGATATGCTCCAAACTCCCTTGACCTTCAAGTTCCACATATAGATGTAGTAGGAAATGACCTGGCCGAACATTATAGCAAAGTCATCCCTGAGCCATCCATAAATGAAGAACATGTAAGAAGCCATCAGGCTCAGCACCCAGAATATGGTAGGTGAGACAACCTTCTTCTTCCTCTCAGACATAATCCACTGGACCAGGATCCTGGCGGAGAACAGCCCCTGCGCCAGAAAGCCTATCGCGAAGATTATCCATTGGCTCAATGTCTTTTCCATATCTGGTTATAGTCAAACCGCCCTTAGGGCGTGTTATTGCAAATTGTTGTCTTTGAAGGAGTAGTTGATGTATCTCTTTTTCATCCAGCGGTATGCGAAGCAGTCTTTCATAGGGCCGATGAGCCTGTTCCAGACATTGTATTTGGATACTCCCGCCACTCTCGGGAAATGCCTTACAGGAACCTGCATCATCTTGCCTCCTTCCTGGAGCTGGATAAGGGCCGGGAAGAAACGATGCATACCGGTAAACATAGGAACTCTCTTGGCGTAGTCTGTTTGGAGGATTTTCAGAGGGCATCCGGTATCGGTAGCTCCGTCATGGGTGAACATTTTCCTGAACCCGTTGGCAAACTTGCTCTGGAAGTTTTTCCATGCGGAGTCTTTGCGGTTAGCGCGGATTCCCATCACCAGAGGATATTCGTCTGCATAAGGGAGCAGAAGATCAAAGTCTTCAGGAGTTGTCTGCAGGTCAGCGTCAATGTATCCTACCAGAGGTGAAAAAGTGTTGTCGAACCCGGCCTTGATGGCTCCGCTCAGACCGGTTCTCCTCTCAAGGGAAATGTAGTAGAAATTTTTTCTCTTGGAACACTCTTCTTTTATCATTTCCAAAGACTTGTCTGCACTTCCGTCATTTACGAAAAGCACGCACATCTTCTTGTCCTCAGAAGAATTGATGTACTTGTCCAGCGTCTGGGCCAGGCGGATTATGTTTCCCTCTTCGTTGAAGACAGGGGAGATGATGGTCAGCCTATAGTTTGATGTCTTGTTCATAACTGACAAATATACAAAATCTTCAGCGATTATCTCATTTGTTGTCCGGCACTTTGGGGCGAGAAGCCGTCTTTGGCATAAAAAAAGCGGAAAACCGTACAAGGTTCTCCGCTTTTCATCTTTCAGTTCAGCCGATTATTTCTTGGCAGCCTCAACAGAAGCCTTTCTGAAGTCCTTCATCAACTTGCTGATTTCCAAAGCAGCCTTTCTTGCGCGTGTTCCAGCAGCCTTGTTACCCTTTACGATCTGAGCCTCAGCGTCCTTGTTGAAAGCCTCGAACTGAGCCTGAATGTTTGCAAACAATTTTTCCATAATTTTAACCTTAAATATTAGTTATTGAGTCTTAATGCTATTCGTTTCTGAACATAAAAGTAGCAAGATTTCTGTTAATGACCAAAAAAAATGCACTTTCTTTTATCAAAGGCTACTTTTTGACATACGCCCCGACGAACCCTTCTCCATAGGATACCTTCTTTCCAACGGCAGGAATACCGGCCTTTGTAGTGCTTGCCTCTGGAAGGACAGGATAGCTTCCAGTCCCTATATATGTCAGGCACGCTTTGATAAGGTCTTCATTTTCAGAGAAATCGTGATAAAGGTCATCATACCTTTTCTGCTTTGGAGAGATTCCGTTGTCATAGTCTGCCTTTCCTTCAGAATTCATGCAGTAGAAGCATATAGGAAGAAATGCATACTCGGCGTTTTTCTCGGAAACCTTTTGCGGCCACAGGAACACATACATTCCGTTAGGCTTGCCGTAGGTGGTGTTTCCTACTGTCTGCACATCCATATAAGGAGAGAGGCCGTTGATAATGCTTTCTGAAGCGGATGCAGTCCCGCTGCCGGTTATTACGAACAATCTTTCCAGGTTGAGTGAATTTCCGGTCCTCTTTATCTTGTAGTCAGTGTCTTCTTTCTTGTTGGCCAGGTTGTGAGACAAGGTTATGAACACTTTTCCATCTGCAGCGGCAGGGGCCAGGAGACTGGCAATATCAGAGCATACGTCCAGATCTCCGCCTCCATTGTACCTTAGGTCGAGGATAAGGTCTGTTATTCCCTCTGACTTCATCTGCTGGAGAGCACTTGTGACCTCGTTCTTCATGTTGGAGTTGAATGTGGTGTAGAGTATGTAGCCAACTTTGTCGGAAGATTTCAGAGAAGGCATCTGTGCAGATGTGAATGTCTTTGTAAATGTGACTGAATTGCTCTTGAATGAAGTCTGGGACAGGTTCAGGTCAACTACTTCTCCACCCGGCTTCTTGAAAGTGAATTTGTTGGACATTTTTTCAATTTCAGGATAGAACTGGTTGTTTTTGATCAGAGTGCTGACATCTGTCCCGTTGATGTGTGTAAGCTGGCAGCCTCTGGTAATGCCGTTCTTGGCTAGAGGGGAGTTTTTGTCCACGTAAGTGATGTAAACATCATAGTCCTTGAAATGCTCTATCGGCTGGGCAATGTGGAATCCGTAGGATGTTGAGACTCCGGTTTCCATTGAATTGTAAGAGTCTCCGTTCATCATCCAGCTCCAGCGGTCCTTTTTTACCAGGTAAGCGTTGAAATACTCTTCCACGCTTCTGCCTTTTTTCACTACAGATGTAGGCATCTGGTCCGCCCAGTAATAAAACTGCTTCATCATCTGGTCCACGAAGGTCTTTACTTCGGTGGAATCACTGTCTGTCTTGTCATCGTGATCCTTATCCCAGAAAGCCAGGATACACGATGTGCACATCATATAAAGAGCGATGGCCGTGACTGAAAGAGCTATTGTTGCCCTGTTGAAAATTTTGTTCATGTCAATCAGTTTATGCTTGAATGAAGACCAGCAATAAACAGGCCAGTCTTTTCAGCAAAAATACATAAAGTTTTTTTGTTAAATTTGTTTCAGATTAATTTCATCGCAATTATGGAAGACAGTTTCATCTCTATTCTAGGTTCGTACATCAAGTCATTCAGCGATTTCCTCTGGGGCTGGCCCCTGATAATCTTACTTGTGGGAACGCATATCTTCCTGACTGTCAGGTTGAGGTTTCCTCAGCGATATGTTTTCAAAGCCATCAGAATCTCTTTCAAGAGGGATAAGGGTGCGGCCGGTGACGTGAGCCAGTTCGGTGCCTTGACCACTTCCCTTGCGGCTACAATAGGTACAGGAAACATCATAGGGGTAGCTACAGCAGTGTCCTTGGGAGGTCCGGGTGCTGTTCTTTGGTGCTGGCTGACAGGAGTCCTGGGTATAGCAACAAAATACAGTGAAGGTCTTCTTGCAATAAAGTACAGGGTGAGGACGGCCAAAGGGACGATGCTCGGCGGTCCTATGTATGCCTTGGAAAGGGGAGTGAAGAGCAAATTCCTTGCGGTGTTGTTCTGCGTTCTGGCTGCACTTGCCGCCTTCGGGATCGGAGACCTGGTGCAGTCCAACGCCATTTCCACCCTGCTGGATCAGGAAGGCTTGTTCGGCCCTTCCTTTGCGGGCATCCCTAAATACTGGACCGGAATTGCAGTGGCTTTCCTGGTGATGCTGGTAACCTTCTTCGGGATAAAGGGAATAGCCAGGGTTTGCGGGCTTCTGGTTCCTTTCATGGCCATATTTTACGTGCTCGGATGCCTGATTATACTTGGTATGAACTGGAGCGTGCTCGGAGAAACCCTTTCCTTGATATTCAAGTCTGCCTTCACGGCCAAAGCAGGGGCTGGAGGAATTGCAGGTTTTACCGTAATGATGGCCTGCCGCTACGGAATAGCCCGAGGCCTGTTTTCCAACGAATCCGGTATGGGTTCCGCTCCTATCGCAGCTGCGGCCGCCCAGACCAAGAATCCGGTCCGCCAGGCTCTGGTTTCTTCTACCGGGACTTTCTGGGACACGGTGATTGTATGCGCACTGACCGGCCTTGTCCTGGTTTCCAGCATCTATTCAAATCCAGGCATTGACTATAAGGACGGTGCCAAACTTACCCAGATGGCATTCGGGCAGATACCTTACGTGGGGTCCATTATCCTTACCATCAGCCTTGCCACATTTGCCTTTTCAACGATTTTGGGATGGAGCTACTATGCGGAACGGAGTGTGGAGTACCTGGCAGGAAGGAGGACGGTATTTATCTATCGTATTGTTTGGATAGTTCTGATTTACATAGGAGCCGTGATGAATCTTGAGATGGTCTGGAACTTTGCAGACATCCTCAACGGCCTGATGGCAATTCCGAACATAATCTCCCTGCTCCTGCTCAGTGGAGTCTTGGTCAGGGAAACCAGAAAATACCTTTGGTCCAAGCAACTGGACAAAGCGTCAGATGATGAGATTCCTGTCATTACCGGCCGCAGGGCGGAAGATGCAGATATGACTCCTGACATTTAGGAGCCGGATACCGGGTTGCAGTTATTCCTGCTGCATCTTGAACTGGGCTTTCAGCCATTTGAGAGCTTCCTCGCTCTGCCAAGGGTAGAGCCAGTGGCCTGTGTCCTTTGCAAGGCACAGAGTCTTGGGTGAAGTGATGACATTGTATGCGGAGAATGTCGATGAAGGGCAGCATACGATATCGTTGAAACCCCAAGAGTAGAAGCCTGGCTGTGAGAGGAAGCGGGCAAAGTTCACTACATCATAGTATTTGGAGACGGCAACTTTCTTCTCGATCAGAGGATCGCTCTTGTCGAGGAACAGATGTGGCCAGCCTCCGCTTCTGCCGTAATAATAACCGGTTACATCGCAGAAGGCAGGGAAATAAGCGAACAAGGCGCTGACTCTTTTGTCCAGGGCAGCTGTCACTATCGAGAGCATTCCGCCCTGACTTCCGCCGTAGCAGGCTATGCGGGAGGCATCTACATCATCGCGGCTGCACAGGTAATCCACAGCCCTGACACAACCCAGATAAGACCTTTTGTAGTAGTAAGAATCACGGTTCTCCAATCCTTTCAGGACATATCCGGACATGGCACCGGTCTCAAGCTGCCTGTACATTTCAGTGTCCTGGTCAACAGGAATCCCGTGGACGCCTATGTTCAGCACGACAAAGCCTTCGTATGCCAGAGGATCCGGGCCGTTGAACTTGCGTACAGCTGCACCCGGCAGGCGGAGTATAGCCGGTTTCTTTCCTTCAGTCTTTGGCACGGTCAGCACTCCGTACACATAATTGCCCGCGCGGTAAGACTGGATGCGGATGTAATATACATCTACCCTGTCGTTGCTCTCCTCTTCAGAATGTCTTACGCGAGTCAGCATAGGCACTTTGGCGGCTTTCGCCTTGGCGTCTTCCCAGAAAGCTTCAAAGTCTTCCGGAAGAGAGGTTGTCGGTTCTATCTTGTACGGGTCAAAGCCTATGTTGGTCTGGCTGGAATATCTCTTGCCATTGTATGTGACACTTACATTTACGGTAGTGAACCCAGGAACTTTGCGGCCAGGTACCGTTATGCGTGCAAATCCGTCTTTTCCGGTTGTAACGCTACCGGTCTTTTCCGCCTTGAGTTTTTCCGGTCCGTAACTGTAGCTGATTTCAGTTAGCGGCATCCTGGCATTTTCCTTTACGGCGTAAAGGGTGAAGGTGGCCTTCTCTCCGCAGGAATAAATCCAGTCGGAATGGTCCGGTTCAGCGTAAACTGTGATGAACTGCTTGGAAGGCTGGCCAAAGGCAGCGGCCAGAACCAATAACAATGCACCAATTGTAGTAAATAACTTTTTCATATTGAGATAATTGTATTCATTCAGTGAGGCACTACGTCTCCCCGGTCTGTGACAGCTTTGTAGCCAGCGGAGACGATTCTGGCTTCCAAACAACTCCTGCATTGGGCTGATTCTTCCCCAGTGCATATCTTGTTGTCGTACAGTTCGTATTTTTTTCTGACATCAACCGGAGAGAGGTTGGGCATCACCACGTTGGCTCCGGCTTTGAGCCCCAGTTCACGGCCCCGGGGATGTATGGTACCAAGGGCTGTGGTGGATGGAATCAAAGCATAAGGGAACATCAGCCGGAGAATGGATATAAGCCTGAGAGTCAGTGCCAAGCTGCCGTTTGGACAGGAAGCGAACGGTGTCTGTGAGTGGGCTACAAAAGGGCCGATACCTATCATGTCAGGCTGCAGTTTCTGGAGAAACCTGAGGTCCTCCACGATGTTACTTGTGGTTTGGAACGGGGAGCCGACCATAAAACCTGAGCCTACCTGGTATCCTATGCTTTTGAGGTTGAAAAGACATTCTTTCCTGTGTTCCAGACTGAGGCTTTCCGGGTGGAGTTTGCGGTAGTGCACGGGGTCTGCCGTCTCATGCCTTAAAAGGTATCTTTCCGCCCCTGCCTCAAAAAACCTTTTGTAGCTGCAATACTCTTTCTCACCGGTCGAAAGTGTTACTGCGCAGTCCGGATAGGCTTTTTTAATGGCGGAGACAATTGAGCAGATCCTGTCGTCTGTGAAGTATGGATCCTCCCCTCCCTGCAGCACGAATGTCCTGAATCCCAGTTCATAGCCTTCTTTGCAGCAGTCCAGTATCTGTTCCTGCGAAAGTCTGTATCGCTGAGAAAAGATGTTGCTTTTCCTTATTCCGCAGTAATAGCAGTCGTTCTTGCAGTAGTTGGTGAACTCAATCAGGCCCCTCAGGAAAACTTTGTCTGAATAGTTCTCTCTCCTGACCTTGTCGGCACACTCCCTGAGATAGTTTTCACCGGTCTCCCTGACAAGCCGAGCCAGCTCGGCATCAGAAATGTCGAGCCCGGCCTTCAGCTTGTCGATGGTATCTTTGATCCCGGTGTTCAATGCAGAGAATTTGAGTGTGTTTCAGGCATTAAGCAACTGCTTATTCAAAAGAATACTTCTTGCCGTACTCCATCATCTGCTTGAGGTAGTCATCCACGTAAACCACCTTGTAGTCAACAACCTTTCCGTTCTTCTCGACAGGTACTATGTCCGGATTCACAAATCCCTTGTAAGGCTTGAGGTTGAGGGCGGCATAGCGTTTAAGAACTTCCTTGTGGAGAGTAGGGTCTATGTCAACCGCATAGGTCTCGATGAGATTCTTTCCTGCCTTGTAGTCTCCTTCAGACTTGATTCTCTGGATTTCTGCAAGAAGTTCCCCGAACAGGCCGCGGAGCTTTTCAAAGTCGTTGATGACAAAATAGGTCTTGCCGTCTCTGGTCTTTTTCTCGATGACATTGTCTTTTGCGCCTTTTTCATAAACCCACTCTGCCACCAGCTTGCGGTTCTGCATATGTGCTTCTGTGTTCTTCTTGCCGAGCTCAATTCTTGTGAACTGTGTGAACAGGCCGTTACGGATATAGGTCATGTATTCAGCCTTGTATGCGTCGGCATCAGGCAGAAGGCCCATCTCAACCAGCTTAGGGTCTGCAAGATAGTAGAGAGCGAACAGGTCTGCCCTTGCTTCCTCCAGGGCTGAGTTGAACTCCTTGAGGGCGTTCTCCTGGACATTAGGCAGCAGCTGTCCGGAAGCGTGACCCAGACACTCGTGAAGGTCAGTATGCAGGTTGTCGGTCATCACACCAAACTTCTTGCACATGTCTATCTCGGCCTGGTCCCAGGCAAATTCCGTGAGGATGCTCTTTGGAGACTCGTCGGCAGCTTTGTCGTAAGCCTCCGTTATGTTGTTGATAGTAACAGATTTTGAGCCGAACTCCTTCCTGATCCAGTTGGCGTTCGGAAGGTTGATGCCGATAGGGGTGGAAGGGTAGCAGGCACCTCCCAGGGCGGTAACGTTGATAACCTTTGCGCTGACGCCTTTGACATTCTCCTTCTTGAATCGCTTGTCAACAGGAGAATTGTCCTCAAACCACTGGGCCTGAGAGCTTATAGCTTCCGTACGGCGGCTGGCTCCCAGATCCTTGAAGTTGGCGATACCTTCCCAAGTGGCCTTCCTTCCCAGAGGGTCGTCATAATCCTCGATGAAGCCGTTGGTAAAGTCAACCACCTTGGCCCCGTCGTCAACCCACTGGATGTTGTATGCGTCCCAGTCGCGGAGATCTCCTGTGGTATAATACTTTACAAGCAGTTCTATGGTCTTCTTCTGTCCGTCTGTTTCAGCGTATTCCTTTGCTTTGTCCAGATTCTCTATAATCTTCTCGATAGACTTAGAGTAGAGTCCGCCCACTTTCCAGACCTGCTCTGTAATTGTACCGTCTTCGTTCTTCACAAGCTTGGAGTTCAGACCATAGGATATAGGATGAGGATCGTTCGGGTCTTCCATCTTGTCGTAGAAATCATTTACTTCCTTCTGCGTAAGGTTTCCTTCGTAGAAATTCACGGCGGAGTTTGCAACCATGTCAACCTTGCTGTCGTTGCATCTCCTCATAGGGAGTATGGAAGTTTCATAGATTACCGGCAGAAGTTCCTCGCAGAGCTCTCCCTGACCGGTTGCTTCCATGAGGCTTCTGAAAAACGCCGGAGGACAAGCCGGATAGAACTTGTCTTCAGCATAGTGGTGGTAGATGCCGTTGGAGAAGAAAACTCTCTTTGCATATACGATGAACTCTTTATAATCAGAGCTCTGAATGTCAATACCTTTTCCGTCGCTGCCTCTTCCGTTGGCATTGCCTTTGCTGTCATTTCCAGGGTACCCATACGTGTCAATGATTCTCTCAATCACCTTGCGGATCCTGAGGTTGTATTTACCCATCTGGTCAAATATTATGTCCCTTCCGCATTTTGCAGCCTCAGAAGTGTAATAGAGGAATGCCTTGTTCTCGAAACTCAGCGAATCCCAGTCGGGAATCTGATACCTCAGAATCTGCAGGTCTGCAAATTCATCAACGATATAGGTGAAAGGTTTCTGGCTTTCGGCCTCCTTCTCACCCTTACAGCCTGCAGCCATAGCCGCAGCGAAGATTGTAAGCATAATTGTAAGTTTTTTCATATCTTTTTCAAATTAACATTCACTGATTCCGCGTCAACCTTTGAGGTCAGAACTGCCTGTTCTGATAGTTTTCTTCTGCCTGATCAGAACCTTTGTCTGCTTCCTCAGAAGCACGCACATCGTCCGCTCCAGTCCTAGTCGCTGAAGATGTGGTCTTTATGTCTTCTGCAGGAGGCGTCTCCTTGTCCTTTCCGCGGAAGATGTCTCTGATCTTGTCAGCCACATTGCTCAAGTAGTAGAACGGATTGAGCATGTTCTTCAGCATCTTGTACTCGGCGGCAATATCTTCTTCCTTGTCCTGGATGCGGGTCTCTACAAACTGCTGGCGGAGGTTGAGTTCCTTCATGTTGGAAGTCCGGTCATCGCCGAGCAGCATGCCGGAGTACATTTTGGCCAGCCCGTTTATGAAGAGTTTCTTCCTGAGCAGGAACACCACAATTCCCGCTGCAAGCACCAAAGCTGCTGCACAAAGGAATCCGAGGGAAAGGCTTCCCAAAAGTCCTCCGAAGAAATATCCGGCAGCAATCCCGAGGAGGAAAACAAAGATGGTCCCCACCAGGAGAAGTATCACGGTGACGATGGCTTTGTTGGACAGCAGAGACATTTTTTCAGCGCCTTTGAGGGCGGCTCTGTCAACCTGCATATTGATGTATGAGCGGATGGATGCTCCAAGGTTCTCATCCAGTGGTTTGGAGAATTTGCTCTTTTCCATGATGTTTGTTTTAAGTGGCTGCTGATAATTATGCGTTCATAAGTTTTGCCAAAACAGTTGTCAAGGCTTATACAGTTGGCGCAGCGGATTTGCAAGCATGATTTTTGCTGAACAATGTGCAAAAGCCGATGCCGATTAGACAAAGATACGCAAAACAGTGGAATTTTACTCAAACAGCCAATTTGAAGACTGAACTCCTCCAGAAGTACAAAGCCTTGAAGGAGAAGAATGAAACTCTGCAGGGCGGTTTTTAGAATAAAAATTGTAATTTTGTCAGGTTATGCCTGGAGTTTAATCTGCGATATGTTCCAGGTATCCCAAACAAAGGAATGAATATGATCGTTTTCAGAAGAAGAATGACAGAAACAGAATCCTCTTTCAGGGTCAAATGTTTCCGGTGTGCGTGGTTAGCTTCAGCCGTCTGTGTTGCGGTACTTGCATTGTTTTCCTCCTGCTCCAAGGTAGAACCCAAAGAGGTGGTTTTTGAGGAAAGAAGCAAGACTTTGCTTCTGTACTTTGCTTCACACAACAACCTGGCAGTTGATGCTGCTTCCAACATAAACAAGATAGTTAACGGCTACCTTCCGGACGATGCCAACATTGTCATATACAGCAACAACTTTGACCTTAAAACTTTCCAGATGAAAGACACCCTGCCGGTGCTTGTGAACATGTACAAAGACAAGAACGGCAACAGGCAGTTAGATACGCTTTACAAGTTCCCGTACCAGAATTCCTGTACAAAAAACGCCATGAAGTCCGTGCTTAACATCACAAAGACAATGTGTCCGGCAACATCTTACGGACTGGTGCTCTGGTCTCACGGAACAGGCTGGCTTCCAACAGGCTATTATACATTGGACCCGTCAACTTCAGAAGATGAAGTTAAACGTGAGGCGGCCTATGCCCGTCTTTATTATGGAAAGAAGGAACCTCTTTCCGGAAGTTCTTCTGCCGGAGTTTCAACTGCAGCAACTTCATCAGGTTCCAGCGTCGGAGCCGTCAGGAATGGCAAGACTCTCTTCCCGGAACCTGAAAACGGGGTGGATCCTTATTCCCACATGGTCAAGTCTTTCGGAAGCGAAAGCAGAGTAGAGATGTCCATCTTTGATGTGCAGGAAGCATTGGGAGATACCCACTTTGACTTCATAGCGATAGACGCCTGCCTGATGGGCGGCATCGAGATAGCTTATCAGTTGAGGAACAGTTGCGATTATTTCATTTCTTCCCCGGCAGAGATGCTCACAGACAGTTTCCCGTATGACAAAGTGATTGAGAAGATGGTAAACGGAGACTACAACGGAGTATCCAAGGAAGTATATGACTATTACGCCGCACAGTCAGGAGAATACCGCTCTGTTACCATTTCCACGGTAAAGTGCTCTGAACTGGAGGCCGTCGCTGAAGAAGCTTCAAAGCTCTTTGATATTTATCGCGATGGCATTGCATCTCTGGATGTGACAACCGTGCAGAGATATTTCAGATTCAACGACCATTGGTTCTATGACCTGAAAGATTTCCTTGACAACCTGTGCGGCAGTTCTGAAACAGCCGCTTTTACCTCGGCGCTCCAGAAGGCTGTAACAGCAAAGTACACTACAGGCCAGATGATAACACTCGCGATAGATCCGGCAAAGTTCTCCGGTCTGAGCTGCTACATAAACAACCCTGAGGAAGCCACGCTCACTACATACTACCAGAAGTACGACTGGAACGTGGCCGTTCAGATGATAGTTCCGGACTCATCTTCTGAATAAAAGTCTTGCTTGCCGTTCAGGGCGTTTTTTGCAAATCGCTGATTATAAAGTAGATAAATAAACGAGGGGTGCCGTAAATGAGTACCCCTCGTTTGCTTAATGTATTGGCAGTAAGGCTTTTACGTTTTACGCTACTATTTCTTAAAGAAGCGGTTGTAGAGACCTTCGAAGCCCTGTCCGTGGCGAGCTTCATCCTTGCACATCTCGTGGACTGTGTCGTGGATTGCGTCGTAGTTGAGCTTCTTTGCCTTGGTGGCAATTTCCTTCTTGCCGGCGCAGGCACCTCTTTCAGCCTCGATTCTTTTCTCGAGGTTGGTCTTGGTGTCCCATACCATATCGCCGATGAGCTCACAGAATCTTGCAGCATGGTCTGCCTCTTCAAAAGCGTATCTTCTGAAAGCATCTGCAACTTCAGGATAACCCTCGCGGTCTGCCTGGCGGCTCATGGCAAGGTACATTCCTACTTCTGAACATTCGCCAACGAAGTTCGCCTTCAGGCCTTCCATTATTTCAGGATCGCAGCCTTTTGCAACGCCGATAACGTGCTCGTCTGCCCAGCCTTTTTTGTTGTCTTCTTCAACAACCTCTACGAATTTCTCTCTTGGCTGTTTGCACTGCGGGCATCTCTCAGGTGGTTCCGGTCCTTCGTGGATGTAACCACATACTGTACATCTGAATTTCTTGATCATAAGTGTAGTGTGTAAAGTGTTTCTAAAATTCTTTTTTTCAAGGGGAAAATGTATCACTCCTCAGTCCTGCAAAAAAGCCTTTAATGCAGAACAAGTCAAAGATAATAACTTTTTTGGTATTTCCAACAGAGCTCTTGGCAAATGCTAATGCTTGATGAGCGGGCTGGCTTTGTCATGGATTGCGAGATTATCCTTGGATTTTGCGGATAGGATATTTTGACTATATTTGCGTCCGCATTTTGCCCGACGGGTTCGGGCTCGGTGCAATGGGGTCCGGAAAAGCCGGACTGAGTAACACTTAAAAACAAACAATTATGCAGATTATCACTTTGAACGCTACCGAGCGTAAAATCGGTACAAAGCAGGATTTGAAGAAGATCCGCAGGGCAGGAAACGTTCCTTGCATCATCTACGGCAACGGAACCCAGCATCTGGACATCGCCATTCCACTGGCAGACATCAAGAAGATTACAGACACGCCAAAGTCTTACATCATCCACGTCAACCTTAACGGTGAGATTCATCCTTGCATCCTTCACGATGCTCAGTATGATCCGATTACAGATAATGCTATCCATATCGACTTCCTGGCTATCTCTGAGAACAAACCTGTTGAGATAGCAGTTCCTGTGAACATTTTCGGAAATGCAGAAGGTGTAAAGCAGGGTGGCCGTCTTAGAGTAGGCGTAAGAAAGGTTAAGGTTTGCGGTCCTATGGACAAGCTTCCTGACCAGATTGACGTTGACATTACAACCCTTGGTGTTGGCAAGGCTATATATGCCGGCGAGCTTTCAGTAGCAGACTGCAAGGTAACTTCTCCTAAGAAGCTCATGGTTTGCGAAATCAAGCGTACCCGTGCAGCTGTTGCAGCTGCTGCAGCTGAGGCTGAGAACACTGAGGCCAAGTAATTCCTGGTTTCATCTCCCGGCGTTCTTGAGCCGAGTCAAGGCAGTTTTGAAATCCGGATCTCACCGCAATGTATGCGGGGATTCAAGAATTCTTCCAAGTGGATGCTGAAATGTTTGGCATCCACTTTTTTCAATGTCAAGAATACTCTTTGAGCAGGAATCATGTCAACGTGGTACAAAGACGTTGCCCCGCCAAACACCCATCAGCCCAAGTATGTCAGTTTAGCCAAAATATCTAATTGGCTGATATTTCAAAACAGATTCTTAAATTTGCCTGACCGATTAAAAAACCGGTCCAAACTTTTAGGTTTAAATTCAAGTGGAAAATGGCAGGGAAATATCTTATAGCTGGTCTTGGAAACATCGGTGCCGAATACTCCGGTACCCGTCATAACATAGGTTTCATGGTTGTGGACTTTCTTGCTGAGGAGTCGGGGGCGGTTTTCCATACAGACCGCCTTGGCAGTATAGCCGAGGTTTCTTACAGGGGCAGCAAACTCATTCTCCTGAAGCCTTCAACATACATGAACCTCAGCGGCAAGGCTGTAAGCTACTGGATGCAGAAGGAGAACATCCAGAAGGAGAATCTTCTTGTCATCTGCGATGACCTGGCTATTCCTTTCGGCAGCGTGAGAATGCGCAAGAAGGGGAGCGACGGCGGACACAACGGCCTTGGAAACATAAATCAGATTCTATCTTCCTCTGACTATGCCCGGATAAGGGTTGGTATCGGGAATGGATTCCCTCGCGGAGGCCAGATAGACTATGTTCTCGGAAAGATTGAGGGAGAAGAGAAAGCTCAGCTGCCTTCCATTCTCAAGCGTGCTTCCCAAGGGATCAAGGATTTTGCTTTCATGGGAGTGGAGCGTGCTATGAACATCTGCAACACAGAACCAAAGAAAGAAACTCCAAAGAACGATCCTGCTTCAAAGAAAAAGCCTCTAAGGGACGATCCTGCTTCAATGAACGAGTCTCTAAAGAATGAGCCTTCAAGGAACGCTCCTACTCCAATGAACGAGTCTCTAAAGAATGAGCCTTCAAGGAACGCTCCTGCTTCAATGAACGAGTCTCTAAAGAATGAGCCTTCAAGGAACGCTCCTGCTCCAAATGACAGGCCTTCAAAGAAAGATGCCTCAACTGCATGTTCCTCTCAAGAGCAGTCAAAGGAAGAATCCAAAGAACTGTCTTTCAAAGAAAAACTCCTTAAACTGTTCAAAGGCTAAAAACCGTCCATCAAGCGGTCTATGTCACGGCGCTCTTTCTTGGTAGGGCGCCCGCTGCCGCGTTCTCTCTTGAGGAAGATTGTTTCAACCGGTGCCACGAGTTTGTCAAGTTCGCTCTGTGGGGTAACATTGGTTGCAAACTGATCTACGAGTTTTGCTCCCTGGCGTTTGTCAATGGGCTCCACGACCAGGTACTTGTAGTGGACTGCACCTTTCCTTACTTCTATTTCGTCTGACTTCTTTATTTCTTTGGAAGACTTTACCTGGGAGCCGTTTACATAGACCTTGCCGCTTCTGCAAGCTTCGGCCGCTTCGCTCCTGGTCTTGAAGGCCCTTATTGCCCAGAGATATTTGTCAATCCTTACCGTGTCCATGTTTGAGCGTGTTTAACAACTATTTGATAATCTGGTTTTTATCGTTTTTTGCTTTATGCAAATCCGCATACCCTCATTTCTTTAACATATTAATAATCAGCGATTTGCTTTTCACGCCTTCTGGCGTTTGTTTTCTTGCTCTCGGCTTCTGACGCCTGTTTTCTTGGTTTCGGCTTTTGGCGCCTGTTTTCTTGGTTTCGGCTTTTGGTGCCTGTTTTCTTAGTCTCGGCTTTTGGCGCTTGTTTTCTTGGTCTCGGCCTTCGGGTTCCTGTTTTCTTGGTCTCGGCTTCTGGAGCTTGTTTTCTTGCTCTCGGCCTTCGGGTGCTTGTTTTCTTGCTTTCGGCTTTTGGGGCCTGTTTTCTTGGTTTCGGCTTTTGGTGCCTGTTTTCTTGATCTTGGCCTTCGGGTGCTTCTTTGCTTCAGGTGTTTTTTAGCTTGATCTTGGCCTAGTGGCGTTTTTCTTTAAGCTGAAACTTTAATCTTCTTCTAGTTGTAGTGTTTGTGGTGTGTGTTGCAGCAGTGGTCGTCATCGTCGTGATGGTGGTGATTATCACAGCAGCAGTGGTCGTCATCGTCGTGATGATGGTGATTATCACAGTTGCAGTCATCGTCGCCGCAGCTGCAGTGGTCGTCATCGTCGTGATGGTGGTGATGTCCGCAGCCGCAGTGATGCTCGTGTTCCTCGTGTGTGTCTTCTTCCTCGTCTTCTTTCGGAGGGTTCGGGATGTTGCTCATATAGATGCGCAGGAAAGAGGATGTTGGGTTCTCACCATCCTGACTCGGAGTTATGGTGAGTTCTGATATGTCATGCGGTATAAGTACCAGACAGTTTGCTGCAGGTACAACGCGTGAGTTTTCAATGGATCCGGCGGTCGAATTTTGTTTTGTTCTTCCACATGATACCTCAGCATTGCAATTCAGACTTGTGTTTTCAGATCCTGGGCTGAGTGTTACAAGGTTTTCTTCTGTAGATTCTGTTGTTCCTCTCAAGTCTTTTACCTTCAGCGATGTCTGGTTGTCAAGATTGAGGATGGCCATGAAGCTTTCAGTCTGGTCCGGGGCTATTGTCTGAGGCTTGGTTATAGCGACTCTCTCCATACGGAACATGCAGCTTTCAGGTGAGATGTACTCAGGGATATATGAATTCAGGTTTATGAAATCCAGGGCTTCTATCAACTGGTCCAAATCCTCAATATCAAGGTCTGCAGGGGAGTTCTGGGCCACTTCCACATATCTGACTCCGTTACCTATGCAGAACGGAACTCCCGGCCTGATGTAGAAAGTTTCTCCTTCCTCTGGAGCAATTTCGTTCATGGCTTCAAGGATGGTTCCGCTTTGGCATCTTTCATAGATGTCCGTTGCGGTCAGTGGCTTGTCGAAGCCTATCCAGATAGAGGAGTCCTTTTCTGCGGACAGTATGTAGATGAGCCTTTCCTTTCCCCAGCAGTCGTATCGCGGAAGAGCGGTTTCGTCATCAGGGGAGACGATTATGCGGTTGCTGCTGGAGTCCTTGATTTCAACGGTTATAGGGAGATTTCCCTGGAAGAATGTAAAGACCTTGTCGCCGAGCAAATTGCCAAGATAAGTATCAATCAGGTCGTCCAGGCTATTATCCTTGAGGAAACCGTTTTTGACTATGCTTTCAGGAGTTATGCTGTCAAGCAGCAAAGGATATATTTTTTTCATGTGTTCTGTTTGTGGGTATTAGGATGACTTGCTGGGGTTTCTGCGCAGGAACCAAGTCTGGAAGGTTTTGATCAGGGTTCATGTTCCGGGTGGTTTGTTCTGCTTCAGGGTTCAGGTCTTTTGAGGTTTTTTCTCAGGGCTCAGGTTATGGAGCGTTTCGGCTGGGACTCAGGCTCTGATGTTATCAGTTCTGGCATGAGAACTTCCTTTAGGCCTCAGGCTCTGATGTCATCTGTTCTGACATGAGAACTTCCTTGGGTTTGAAGCTCTGCGGTTTCTTTGGCAGGTATTTGTTCAAAAGTACAATGCCCAGGACAGTGATGACAACTCCGCCGCCGACCAGAACCCAATACCATAAGTCTGTACCTGTAAGCATTTTCATGTTTTCCCTTGACGATGCTTCAGCATCCATTTCAGGCAGTACCCAGTACAGCATAATGGATGAGAAGTTGTTTACAAAGTGCATGAAGATGACAGCCCAGATGCTGTGCGTCCGGTAATAGACCCAACCCAGGAGGCAGCCTATTATAAATGCCGGAATGGCTTGCCAGAAGTTCATGTGTATGACTCCGAAGAGGAGGGCGGACCATAGGATTGCAACCCAGGAGCTTCCGCTGAGCAGGCCTCTTTCTATGGTTCCCCGGAGGATGAATTCCTCAAACAGCGGAGCCATGATGGCAACGGAAAGTATGGTGTCAAAAGGCTTGTTGCTGATGTTCTCGAACATGCTCTTGAAGCTGTCCGGGATAGGGAAGTAGCTTGTTACAGGATCCAGCACCCATCCGACGGCAAGCGTCAGGAACATAAGGAGCAAGCCCAAAGTCAGGAAGTTGAACTTTCCGATATGCGGAGCATCTACCTTGACTGGGGAGACCATAGGATTATGGCTTCTTGCGTTGCCTACCAGCCAGATGAACAGTACGGGAACAATCATCTGCGCAAAATACATCAGGGAAAGCTTGCCGGCTATTATCTCGGTAAGCATTTGCGTATCTGACAGAACTTCAGGGGTAAGCTGCCCGCTGGCCATAGCCGCCACAAAAGAAACCAGAGCAGAAAAAATACCTCCTCCGACAAAAAGGACCAAAAGGATGAGAAGGCTTCCTCCAAATCCCGGCCTGTAATACTTGGGTTTGCTGAACAATGCGCTCATATTCTGCAAGCCTAAAACAATGGTGAAGGGTATGTCCCGTTTTCCGCCATTTCCTTGAGTTTGGCCACAACCTTTGGCCTGTCTTCCTTGTAAGTAACGCCGAACCAGGTGGAAGGGGTTTCTAGAACTTTTACCTCAGCTTTGCCTTCCTGAATCATTGTGCTTACAACTGAAGGAACATAGAATTCTTTCTTTGGCTCGTCGATGTTCTGCTTGAGGAACTCTCTGAAGAGCACTTCAGACTCATCCAGATAATCGGAAGTGAAGCCCCACATGTTCATGGATGTGGCTGTAGATGGTTTAAGCTCGTGCTCAATGCCTTTGAGGTTTTCTCCAAGGATCTTGCCTCCTTCCTTGCGTATGTTGGAGTGTTCTTCGACCTTGAGCAGATGGCTCTCGGAATCAGTGGTGCAGATTCCTCTGGAAACGCTTCCGGATTCGGAGAGCGTGTTCTTAAGGCTGAAACCGACCATGCAGAAGTTGCCTTTTTCTCCTTTCTTGATACCGCTCAGGTAGTCTGCCAGAACCTTGAAAGACTCCCTTCCGTAGAAATCGTCTGAATTGATGACGGCAAATGGCCTTGTAATCACGTCTTTGGCGGAAAGTACAGCCTGGCCTGTCCCCCAAGGCTTTTCCCTTGGTTCTTTGGGTGAGAACCCTTCCGGGAGGTTGTCTGGTTCCTGAGTGACGATGGAGTATTTTACCTTGCCTTTGAATTTGGAAGCAACCTTCTCTTCAAATTCTGCCCTGAATTTCTCCCTGACTACAAAAACCACATCCGCGAATCCGCTCTGTATGGCGTCGTAGATGGAAAAGTCCATGATTGTCTCTCCCTTAGGTCCCACACCGTCAAGTTGTTTGAGGCCTCCATACCTGCTGCCCATACCGGCAGCCATAATTAGAAGTGTTGGTTTCATTATATTTTGTAAATTTGTATCGCGATAAAGAAATTTGGGTGCAAATTTAAGGAGCAAACACTAAAAAATCAAGTAAGTGGGATTTTTCAAAACTCTATCGGAGAAACCGGGATTCAGGCAGGTCTTCAAGGTGTTGAAGAACAAGTATTTCATAGCCACGTTCGTGTTTCTGATGTGGATCTTGTTCTTTGATACCAACAACCTCATTTCCTGGTACAGGGATCTCAAGCAGCTGGCTTGGCAGAACCGCCAGAAGGTCTATTACCAGAATGCCATCAAGCAGGCTGACGAGAAACTCCAGGAGCTGACTTCCAACAAAGATTCCCTGGAGAAATTCGCCAGGGAGCAGTATCTTTTCCACGAAGCCGGGGAAGATGTCTATGTCATTGCGGACGAGCAGGAGTAACAACCTGCTGAGTGTATCATATCTTCAAGAAAAAAGCACTCTCATTCTGCGGGAGTGCCTTTTCATAGAAGACGGTAAGCAAATTATCAGATGCCCGTATAATTCTGAGGTGTAATGGAAAGCATTTCTTTCTTTACGCTTTCTTTTACCTTGAGTCCTTTTACAAACTCGGCGATGCTTTCTCTTGTCACCTTGGTGTTGACTCTGGTTAGCTCTTTCAGCGTTTCGTAGGGGTGCGGATAGCCTTCCCTGCGGAGGATTGTCTGGAGAGCCTCTGCAACTACCGCCCAGTTGTCTTCCAGGTCTGAATTCAGTTTCTCGCGGTTGAGGATCAGTTTGCCAAGGCCTTTCTTCAGCGATTTGAGGGCTATGATGGAATGGGCGATTGGCACTCCCACATTCCTCAGTACGGTGGAATCCGTCAGGTCTCTCTGCATTCTGGAAATCGGGAGCTTGGAACTCAGATGCTCGAATATTGCGTTTGCCACTCCGAAGTTACCCTCGGCGTTCTCGAAGTCAATCGGGTTGACCTTGTGCGGCATCGCTGATGAACCGACTTCTCCAGCCTTGATCTTCTGCTTGAAGTATTCCATTGAGATATAGGTCCAGACATCTCTGCAGAGATCTATGAGTATGGTGTTTATTCTCTTGAGGTTATCGAACAGTGCGGCGAGGTTGTCGTAATGCTCTATCTGGGTTGTAGGATAAGAGCGTTCCAGCCCGAAAGCCTCTTTCTGGAATGCTGCGGCAAACTTGTTCCAGTCTATCTGGGGATATGCCACCTTGTGGGCGTTCATTCCTCCGGTGGCTCCGCCGAACTTGGATGAGTAAGGCACCGTCTTCAGGAGTTTGAGCTGCTTGTCCAGCCTTTCCACAAACACTTTTATCTCCTTGCCCAGAAGGGTGGGGGAAGCCGGCTGCCCGTGGGTATGAGCCAGCATCGGAACATCTTTCCACTCCTTTGCAAAACCTTCAAGCGTCTTCTTTACCTCCATAAGCTCAGGCATATATGCCTCAGCGATACCTTCTTTCAGGCTCAGAGGAGTGGCGGTGTTGTTGATGTCCTGGCTGGTAAGCCCGAAGTGCACGAACTCTGAGAACTTCTCTATCTTCAGCCTCTTGAACTCCTCCTTGATGAAATACTCCACGGCCTTGACGTCGTGGTTAGTTATTTTCTCTATGTCCTTGACCCTTGCGGCCTGCTCCACGGTCAAATCCTTGTAGATCTTCCTCAGCGACGGAAACTTTCCTCTCGGGAATCCTTTGAGCTGAGGCAGGGGTATGTTGCAAAGGGCTATGAAGTATTCGATTTCAACTCTCACGCGGTAGCGTATCAGGGCATATTCAGAAAAATAATCGCTGAGGATTTCAACCTTGCTTCTGTACCTTCCGTCAATTGGAGAAACTGCTGTAAGTGCGTGATTCATTTCAGATATATCATTAGAGGATTTTAGTCCGTAAATAAGTTTCTATTACTTTCAGCTACAAAAGTAATACTTTTGGATGAATAAAACACGCTGCCCTTTAATATGTTGATTCTTAGTTTATTATGCAATCATCTTCCTTCTTTTTCAAAGGAAGGACTTTGCATATTGTTCTGAAACACAGCTGTTTGAGGGGCAGCGTTCCTAAAGAGCTGTTTAAGGGGCAGCGGTCCTAAAGAGTTTTTTGAGGGGCAGCGGTTCTAAAGAGTTAATTGAGGGGCAGCGGTCCTAAAGAGCTGTTTAAGGGGCAGCGGTTCTATAATTGAGGGGCAGCGGTTCTCAGGAGCCGTTGGTAGAGGGTTACCGTCTGGACGGCTTCCTTCACATCGTGGACTCTGAGGATGGACGCTCCTTTCTGCAAAGCCCTGAAGTTCAGCACGCAGGTTGCAGGAAGGCTTTCTTCCGGAGTTATTCCCAGCGGCTTGTATATCATAGACTTTCTTGAAAGCCCCACGAGGACCGGAGTATGCCTTTGGTTTATAGCTGCAGGTTGACTGTCCGTAGAGCAAGCTTTGTTGCCGGTTGCCACATTACTCAGTTCGTCGAGATGTTCCAGAAGCTCATAGTTCTGCTCAACGGTCTTGGCAAATCCGAATCCCGGGTCCAGTATCCAGTCTTTGATGCCGAATCTGTCCGCCTTCTCTGCAAAGGCTTCAAAGTAACGCTTCACTTCCGCCACAACTCCGTCCGGATAATCTGTCAGAGTCTGCATCGTGTCCGGAGTGCCTCTCTTGTGCATCGCGATGTACGTAAGCCCAAGTTCGGCAACGGTGGAGAGCATGTCCGGATCATCCTCTCCTGCTGATATGTCGTTGACGATGAACGGCCCGAGCACCTCGTAGGCTTTGCGGACGATGCCGCTTCGGAAAGTGTCAATGGAGATTTGGGGAAGATGGCAATCAGGCTTTACGATACCTTCATTCCAATCTAGTTTCTCAGCCCTTCTTTCCTCTCTCAAATCTCTTGATTTTGCCGGTTCTGCCTGATTGTCAAATGTAATGTATCCAGACCTGGATTCTGATATGAGGGAGGCTATACGCTTGAGCGGCTTCTCCAGATACTCCCATTCCTGCTGCTCGGAAACCGGAGTGCTTCCCGGCCTGGTGGAGCAGGCTCCAAGGTCAATGATGTCCGCTCCGTCTTCAATCATTTGGAGGTAGGCTTTCTCAACATCCTCAACAGTTATCCTGCGGCTCTTCCCGTAGAAAGACTCGTTGTTGATGTTGACGATTCCCATCACCTTGTTTTTTGGTCTCCGGGAGTTATCGGTGGAGAGGTTTGCCTTTTTCATAAATCGTGGAGGATTGTTCCTTCAGCTGCAAAGATACTCCATCGCGATGACAAAGCAACTCGTTTTTATTTGTAAATTTGTGCGATTGACGCCAAGATTGAATATGCTGATAGTTATAGAAGGACTGGACGGTGCCGGAAAGAGCACCCAGGTCAAAATGCTGAAAGAATATATCGTTGAAAAAGGTTACGACCTGGAATATCTTCATTTCCCCAGATATGAGGCTCCGGTTTACGGAGACCTTGTAGGAGAGTTTCTGCGTGGAGGTTTCGGAGACTTGAACCAGGTTCATCCTAAACTGGTGGCGCTTTTGTATGCACTTGACAGGCAGGATGCTTCAGCGGGGCTGAGGAAAGCTTTGGATGAGGGGAAGACCGTCCTTCTGGACCGGTACGTTTATTCCAACATAGCATATCAGTGTTCAAAGATTGTTGATCCTCAGGAGAGAGAGAAACTCCGCAGCTGGATATTCTCGCTGGAGTATGACTTCTACAAGATTCCGAGGCCGGACGTGAACATCTATCTGAACGTGCCGCTGGACTTTATCGCCTCCCGTCTGGCTTCTTCCCGCAGCCAGGACAGTGACCGCGACTATCTGAACGGGCAGCGGGACATCCACGAGGAAAGGATCAGCTTCCAGGAAGGCGTGAGGAAGATGTATCTTGAAGAATGTGAGCGGGATGCTGATTTCCAGAAGGTTGAATGTATGGCGGAGGATGGTTCCATGCTCCCGCCGGATGTGATTTTTGAACGCATAAAGGAAAAACTTCCGTTGTAATTATAGCAGTTTTTGTACATGATTCAGTTGCTGTAACCGCAAAAGATTACCTGATGTGGTGGCGTGAAGAGTCAAAGCAGTGATAGAGAACAGATTTTTATTATTGTAGAGTATATGTTCTGGAAGTTGTTGAGGAAATCGGCCCGGTACCTTGTAGGAATTGTGTTTATCGCTTCAGGTTTTCTGAAGGGAGTGGACCCGATAGGAACATCGCTGAAGGTGAAAGAATACTTCCACGCCTTCTTGGGGATGGATCCGGGGCATTGGGCACTGTGGTTGGGAATAGCTCTTTGCGTAGTGGAGTTTCTGACGGGAGTGTGCATACTCAAGGTCATAAAGTTCAGGTTCTTTTCCGGAGTGGCGCTGCTGATGTGCCTTTTCTTTGCGGGCGTTACTTTCTATTCCGCCTACACAGGAAAGGTTGCAGACTGCGGGTGCTTTGGAGATGTCATCCACCTGGATCCATGGCCTTCTTTCTACAAGAACATAGTGCTTCTGGCACTTACGGTTTTCCTCTATTCCCAGAGACGCCGGGCAAGGCCTGTGGCAAACAGTTTCTGGGAGTGGGCGTTCTTGGTTGGCTATGCGGCACTTATCATTGGCGTGAGTGTCTATTCCATGCGGAACCTTCCTCCCGCAGACCTTTCTGACTTCAGGCCGGGGAGAGATCTTTTCAGCGGAGATTCCACATCCAGAGTCAAATACAAGACAGAAATCCTGTATTCCAAGAACGGGGTTACAAAAAAGTTCAATTTGAACAATCTTCCTGATACAAGCTGGACGTATGTAGAGACAATATCCACTGTTGTTGAAGGAAGCGAAAAGGTTGCTTCAAAGATGCCTTTCCTGTTGAAAGACGGATATGGAGAGGATGTCACTCAGCAGGTGCTGAAGTCTGAGGAGCCGCTTGTGTTTGTCTCCTTCTACGATGCTGCAGGAATTACTGAAGAAGACCTTGGAAAGCTCAAGAACCTCGGCGATTCTCTCAACTCCCCGGGTTCCACCGGTCTGCTGGACGCTTTCTCGTCGGCAAACCTGGATGTCAAGGTATATGTGCTGAGCGCCTTGACTCCCGAAGAAACCATGGCTAGCCTTAAGCCTATCTCTGACGCCATTGAAAAAGAGGATATATCAGATGTTTTCTCATCCTCTTACGGGGAAAGGAATCTGCCTTTCAGGATCGTTTACGGAGATTTCAAGACCATCGTCACCTTCAACCGCTCCAACGGCGGAGCCACTTATGTGAAACAGGGGCTGATCGTGCACAAGTGGAGTGCTGCAAGATACAGCAATAAACGGATAGCAGATGCCATTTCAAAGAATCCCACCGCCCTGATGGCCGGAACCGAAGAACGCTCAAGACTCTTCTTGATAGTTTCTTTGGCCATAATCGTGGGAATGGTCCTGATTGTAAGAATCATCTCCAAGGCACTCTACAAGACTGTCAAGCGCACCGTTGAACGTATAGAAGAAATTGGTGAGTAGAGTATTTGACAACCAGGGAACCGCTGGAGACTACGGCAGTGAATAATAGCTGGAGACAGCGGCAGTGAACAATAGCTGGAAACGGTGGCAGTGAACAATAACTGGAGACGGTGGCAGTGAACAATAGCTGGAAACGGCGGCAGTGAGTAATAGCTGGAGACTACGGTAGTGAATAATAGAAGAATATCCTTTGAAGAAATAAATATTGAAAACAGTTTTGATATGAAAAGCAAAATATCTGAGATAACAAGAATTGCAGGATCGGTAATTTTGATGCTGTGCCTGTTTTTGACTGCTTCTTGCGGGGTGTCATCACGTACAGAGAAAGTCGCGGCAAGATATCAAGTACATATTCCCGGCACTCAGGACGGATCTACCTCCAAGCAGACGGTAAAGGCGGAATCTTTCCGTAGGGGTTTGACATTTGTCAACTGCCATTATGAGGATCTCTTCGGTGCGGCACAGGATATCACTGTTCTTGAAATAGATCCAAACAAATACAGATTTTGTGTACTGGATCACAAGACGCTGAAGCGGACCTCCGAGGCTGCGTCCGAAGCCGGTGCTGTTGCAGCTATAAACGGAACTTTCTACGATATGAAAAAGGGCGGAAGCGTTTGCTACCTTCAGATTGACGGAGTGGTTGCCGATACTACAAAGGGAAAAGATATGCGAGTCAGGGCAAACGGCGCAGTGGTCATAAGGAACGGCCGGCTGAGCGTGGAGCCTTGGAACCAGGACAAGGAAAAAGCTTACCGGTTGGGCGAATCAGGAATGATATCTTCCGAGAACGTTTCCGTTATGGCTACAATGCCGCTTTTGATAAAGGATGGCTATGCTGTAGAACTTATTGAATACAAAGGCTTTTCAGACAAGCGTCATCCAAGGAGCGTGATCTTTGAAAGAGACGGCAATATTTGCCTGATGGTAATAGACGGCCGCAGCAAAGGCAATGCAGCAGGAATGACTCTGGATGAAGTTCAACGATATCTTCTCTCTATGAATGGCGGCAAGGGTTGCGACAATGCCATCAATCTCGACGGCGGCGGTTCATCCACCCTCTGGGAAGAGTTGTACGGCGTGTTGAACCATCCGTCAGACAACGGCAAGTTTGACAATAAGGGAGAACGCCGCGTTGCCAATTCCATCATCATACTCAATAAATAAGCTGCCGCTTAAGTTATTGAATATAAGCTTATTGATAAAAGTCCTTCGACTAAAAACAGCGGAAGGACTTTTAATAAATCGCTGAGAATTAGCATTATAAAGGGCAGCCGTTTTTTGTTTCAAATAAAACGGTTATCTTTGAAACGAGGAAAGGATACTGGTATTAGGGCCAGTCTTTGTCTTCAAAGTATAAACTGTTAAAAGAGGGGGCGATATGAAGGGCTTGCTCAATTCCGGGGAATTGTTCTTTGATAACAATTTTTTCCGATATCACGAAGACTTACAACAATTTCACAATGCTGGATTCCAGCCAATTGAGGCGAACAATGCCAAATATCGCGATGCTGGATTCCAGCCAATTGAGGCGAACAATGCCAAATATCATGGCACTGGTTCTATCAAGACATACTCCGGTTTTAACAATAAATCTGTGCGGTCAAAGTTCGCCAGCTATCATGTCTATCAAAGAAGTTCAGACAGGTCCATAGTCTTTAAGTCCGGCAAAGACGCCATTGTTTTCATCTCCATAGTAAAGGTCAAGGCTATAAAGCTGGGAATCTTGGTTTATGCTATCTGTCTTATGGATAATCATATCCACATGCTGGTCAAGGCACGTGACAAATCCTCTTTGCATAGGTTCGTTACAGACTATACTTCTTTGTTTGCTAAATTATACAACAAGCGGCATAACAGAAGCGGGATGCTGTTCTCCACTCCATTCGGCAGAGCATACAAGAAGACGGATAAATATATACGAAACTGCATCTGCTACATTAACAATAATCCTGTGGAAGCGCACAAGACAAAGACTATTGAAGAATACCTCTGGAATCTATTCTCGTTTTCCAATTCCAGTCATCCACATTCAGAGCCCCTGAATCTTTCAAAGGCTCGGAAACGCATACGTTTTTGTTGCCGGGTGCTCAAAGCTGAACTATCACGAGGCCGTCATTTGGCTTATGAGTTATTAGATGAGGTTTTTTCCAGTGCAGAGAAGAATGAAATCAGTCAGCTTGCTGATTACATTCTTAATTTGTATAACCCTGTCGATTACTCTGCGGTCAAAGGTTTGTATGGAAACATGTATAAAGCGTCTCTGGCTATAAATGCGAACACGGGGTCCGAGTATGAAATCGCTGAGGATGATATTATACAAACATAATTTGAATATCTTGTTTTTCCTTCCTCAGCGATTTAGGCTGCCCCTTAAAGTGTTGGTTTACAAAGTAATAATAAAACACCTTCCCCTGTTTTCAGAAGAAGGTGTTTGAGTAATTGGCTGAGAGTCAGATGTCTAAGCGGCAGGCCCAAAAAGGTGTTTCGAGGCTTGGTTTAGAGGGTACGTTTGATTTCCTCGATCTTGTAAGCTTCGATAACGTCGCCTTCCTTGATGTCGTTGAAGTTCTCGATGCCAAGACCGCAGTCGTATCCGGCGGCAACTTCCTTGACGTCGTCCTTGCCTCTCTTCAGCGATGCCAGTACGCCTTCCTTGATGACGATACCGTCGCGGATGACTCTGATCTTGGCGGTTCTTGTGATTTTACCTTCTTTGACCATACAGCCGGCGATTGTTCCGACCTTGGAAATCTTGAAGGTCTGCCTTACTTCCAGTGTGGAGGTTACAACTTCCTTCTCCACAGGGGCGAGCATACCTTCTATACCGCTCTTGACTTCGTTGATGGCGTCGTAGATGACTGAGTAGAGACGGATTTCGATCTCTTCTTTCTCGGCCATCTTCCTGGCGTTCATGCTCGGGCGAACCTGGAAGCCGATGATGATGGCCTCTGAAGCCTCGGCCAGCAGAACGTCGCTCTCGGAAATTTCTCCAACGGCCTTGTGGATGACGTTCACCCTTACTTCCTCGGTTGAGAGCTTGATCAGGGAATCGCTGAGGGCCTCAATAGAGCCGTCCACGTCTCCCTTGACGATGATGTTGAGTTCCTTGAAGTTGCCGATGGCGATTCGTCTTCCGAGTTCTTCCAGGGTGATGTGCTTCTGGGTTCTCAGACCCTGGATGCGGAGCAGCTGCTCACGTTTGTTGGCAATCTCGCGGGCGTCTCTCTCGTTGTCGAAGATGTTGAATGTGTCTCCTGCCTGAGGCGCACCGTTGAGTCCCAGAACTGAAACCGGAACGGAAGGGCCGGCTTCAGTTATCTTCTGGCCTCTTTCGTTGAACATTGCCTTTACCTTTCCGGTGTACATTCCGGAGAGCATGATGTCTCCGGTGTGGAGGGTTCCGCCCTGGACCAGCAATGTGGCAAGATAGCCGCGGCCTTTGTCCAAAGAAGACTCAATGACGGTACCGACAGCCTTCTTGTGCGGATTGGCCTTGAGGTCCAGCAGGTCTGCTTCCAGGAGAACCTTGTCCAGAAGTTCGGCTACCCCGGTTCCTTTCTTGGCGGAGATTTCCTGGCACTGGTACTTTCCGCCCCATTCCTCAACGAGGATGTTCATCTGGCTGAGCTGTTCACGGATCTTGTCAGGCATAGCTCCCGGTTTGTCTATCTTGTTGATGGCAAAAATCATAGGAACTCCGGCAGCCTGGGCGTGGTTGATGGCCTCAACTGTCTGAGGCATCACGGCGTCATCTGCTGCAACTATTATGATGGCAAGGTCTGTCATCTTGGCTCCACGGGCACGCATTGCGGTAAAGGCTTCGTGACCTGGAGTATCCAGGAAGGTAATTCTTCTTCCGTTAGGGAGTTTGACGTTGTAGGCTCCTATGTGCTGGGTAATTCCTCCGGCTTCTCCTGCAATCACGTTTGACTGGCGGATGTAGTCAAGGAGTGAGGTCTTACCGTGGTCAACGTGTCCCATAACGGTAACGATAGGGGCCCTTGGTTCCATTGCCTCAGGAGTGTCCTCTTCGGTTTCCTCCTTGATGGCCTCCTGTATTTCAGCGGAAACGAACTCAATCTTGTATCCGAAATCTTCCGCTACTAGAGAAAGGGCGTCGGCATCCAGCCTCTGGTTGATGGAAACCATCAGTCCGAGGTTCATGCAGGCGCTGATTACCTTGGTGACCGGCTGGTCTATCATCACGGCAAGGTCGTTGACAGTTACAAACTCTGTAACTTTCAGGATGTTGCTCTCAAGTCCGCGGCGCTGAATCTCTTCCTCTCTTCTTTCCTCAGCGATCTCTCTCTTCTCCTTCCTGTATTTTGAGCCCTTGGTCTTGCCTTTTCCTTCTACCATTCTCTGGTAGGTTTCCTTGATCTGCTTCTGTACCTCGTCCTCATCTACCTCGTTGCGGATTGGCTTGAAACCCTTCTTTCCCTTCTTGTCTTTCTTCTTGGCATTTTCCCGGTTCTGGTTGCTTTCCTTGTTGATATCCACCTTTTCCTTGGTGTTCTTCTTGATTCTTTCTCTCTTGCCTCTCTCACCGCTCTTTTTCTTCGGCGACTCGAATTTGGAAACATCTATCCTTATGCCGGTGTCTTTAGGGCCTTGGAGCTGTTCAACCTTGGTCTCTATGAAGTTGCTTGGAGTTTCCGGCTTTGTCTGCTCTGTCTTTCCGGTAGAGTCCTCTGCCTCTTTCTCTTGGATGTCGGCTTTCTGATGAGTTCCGGAGGACTTGTCTTCTTTATTTTCAGGCTGCTTCCTCTCAGTTTTTGGGCCATCTTTTTTCTTGGCTTCAGGAGTCTGTTCAGCTGCAGGTTTCTGAACATTTTCTTTCTTTTCAAACTTGCCCAAATCTATCTTGCCGACAACAGTAGGGGTCTTTGCGGTTTCTGTTGAAGCTTCCTTGACAACTTCTTCCTTTTTTGGTTGCTCCGCCTTGTCTTTCGGCTGTTCAACTTCTTTTTCCGGTTGTTCGACTTCTTTTTCCGGCTGTTCTGCCTTGGCTTTTGGCTGTTCAACTTCCTCTTCCGGCTGCTCTGCCTTGGCTTTTGGCTGCTCAGCTTTCTCTTCCGGCTGTTCCGCTTTGATCTTTGGCTGCTCCTCCTTTTCCAGCTGATAAGTGGCCTTCTTCTCGCTTTCAGGAATGCGGAGCGAGCCGGCTTTCTTGTCGGCTTCCTGCTTTACCTGCTGCTCTTTCAAAAACTCTTTCTGGACCAGAGCATAAGTGTCCTCGTCGAGCTTCAGGTTCGGGTTGGCGTCAATGGCAATGCCTTTCTTTTCCAAGAAGTTTACCAGTGTGCTCATCCCGATGTTGAAGTCCTTGAGTACTTTTCCTATTCTATATCCTGCCATATATTTTCCTCCATTGTTAACTGATTCATAATTCCAAGACGATGACGCTTGGAGGGAAGCTCTTATTGTTCCTTGTTCTCTTCCATAGGGTCCTCGAACTCTGCGCTGAGGATTCTCTTCACATCCTCTACGGTCTCCTGGTCGAGGTCAGCTCTTTCCATAATGTCTTCGTTGCTCATCCTGAGGACATCCTTGGCGGTATCGAATCCCACCTTCTTCAGAGCGTCAATTACCCACTGGTCTATCTCATCGTCGAATGAGCTCAGAAGCACGTCATCATCATCTGCGCCCTGTACATCGCGGAAGATCTCTATCTCCATGCCTATCATCATCTCTGCAAGGCGGATGTTGCTTCCGTTCTTTCCTACAGCCAGGGAAACCTGTGAAGAATCCATAGTGATGAGGGCCTTGTTTTCTTCCTCGTTGATCTTTATAGTGGAAATCTTTGCCGGAGAAAGGGCCCTCTGGATAAGGAGCTGGGTGTTTGTTGTCCAGCTGATTACGTCTATGTTCTCATTGCGGAGTTCCCTTACTATGCCGTGGATTCTGGAACCCTTCACTCCCACGCAAGCTCCTACCGGATCGATGCGGTCATCGTAAGACTCAACTGCAACCTTGGCTCTTTCTCCAGGCATGCGTACAATCTTCTTGATGGTGATCAGACCGTCGAATATCTCGGGAACCTCCTGCTCGAAGAGTCTTTCCAGGAACACGCTCGCCGTTCTGGAGAGGATGATGCTTGGGGTGTTGTTCTTCATCTCCACCTTGGCAACCACTGCCTTGACGGAATCTCCCTTGCGGAAGTAGTCTGACGGAATCTGCTCGCTCTTAGGCAGAACCAGCTCATTGTCGGCATCATCGCGGACTAAAACTTCTTTCTTCCATACCTGGTAAACTTCTCCAACCACAATCTCTCCGATCTTGTCTTTGTAGTAGTTGAACAGGTTGGCCTTGTCTATGTCCATAATCCTTCCGGAGAGGTTCTGGCGGAGGTTCAGCACAGCCCTTCTCCCGAAAGAAGACAGAGGAATCTCTTCTGTGTAATCCTCACCGATTTCAAAGTCGTTGTCCGGTTCCTTGGCGTCTATCTCAGCCTTTGAGATTTCCAGCATAGGATCCTCAACTTTCTCAACTATAGTGCGGTTGCGCCAGATCTGGAGGTCTCCCTTGTCTGTGTTGATGATGATGTCAAAGTTGTCTGCAGTGCCGTATGTCTTGGCAAGCTGCGTGCGGAAAACATCTTCCAGCACACTCATAAGTGTGGCTCTGTCGATTCCCTTGCCCTCTTTGAACTCGGCAAAGAACTGGGCTAAATTTAATCCTTCCATGATTGATATTTTGTATTTTATAATTATTCTGTTTTGGCTCAGCGATGCGCAAGGCTGTTCGGCTTTTGCACAATAGACTGATATTCATTGCAATAAAGAAGGGAACCGCTTGGTTCCCTTTCTCACTTGCCTTGTCTGGGTGCAAAAATATGTAAAAACTCCTAAAAATCAAAATCAAACTGAACGATAATGATAACAGCAGTTAGTAATGATAAGCTGAATGCTAAACAAGAAAATACTGGCAATATTCAAATAATGATTATCTTTGAAAAATAATAATGGCGGATGTGTTGTCTGCCGGTCAAATTTTATGTTATGGAAGTTACAGCGGAACAGATAGCCCAGCATCTGAAAGGTGAGATCATCGGAGATCCAAGCGTGAAGGTCAGGATGGTTGCAAAGATCGAACACGGCAAACCAAACGAGGTGTGCATTCTTCACAATGACAAATACCAGAAATATCTTCTGGAAAGCAATGCCGGAATTGTGATCGTGAGCCGTCATCTGCTGCCTGAGCAGAAGGTGAAGCCTACGCTGATTGTGATGGAAGACGCGCATCCGGCTTTCGCGATGCTGCTGGATCTTTTGAACACCATCAAGAAGAACCGCAAAAGGGGCCATAGCCTTCTTTCTTACAGGGCCTGGTCCAGCAAGATAGGAAAGAAGGTGTATATCGGGAAGTTCAGTTATGTGGGCTCGAAGAGTGTCGTCGGCGACGGGTGCCAGATTTATCCGCAGGTTTATATCGGCAGTGATGTTACCATCGGCAAGAACTGCATCTTCTATCCTGGTGTGAAGATTTATGACGGGTGCAAGGTTGGTGACAACTGCATCCTTCACGCCAATGTGGTGATAGGTTCTGACGGGTTCGGGTTTGCCCCGGACGAGAACAACGTTTACAAGAAGATTCCTCAGACGGGTAACGTGATTCTGGAAGATGACGTTGAGATAGGGGCCAATACGGTGGTGGACCGTGCGGCCATGGAATCTACCATAATACACAAGGGCGTGAAGCTGGACAACCTTATACAGATTGCTCATAATGTGGAAGTTGGGGAGAATACCGTAATGGCTGCCCAGTGCGGAATAGCCGGCAGTACCAAGATAGGCAGGGACTGCATGTTCGGAGGCCAGGTGGGCATAGCGGGCCATCTGACCATTGGCGCCGGCACCAAGATCGGCGCGCAGTCAGGGATTATGGGTAACATCTCTTCAGAGGTTGGCGCAAAGGGTTTGATGGGAACTCCGGCATTTGAGCTGGGCAAGTACCTCAGGAGCTATGCCAAGTTCAAGCATCTGGCAGACCCTCCAAGGGCACCTAAGGCAGATGACAAAAAGTAACTGGAATGTAGGCTGGCCAAGGTTTTTGGCCGGCCTTTTTCTTATATGCGTTATTTTTTGTATATTTGTCAAATACTATAACCACGACTATATGTACACAAACCAACATACCCTCAAGGGTAAATACGAGTTCGAGGGCAAAGGGCTCCATACAGGAAAGAAAGTCCACATGATGGTGGAGCCAGCTCCGAAGAATTTTGGAATACAGTTCAAACGTTCAGACCTTGGAGAAAGCGCCCCGCTGGTGGAGGCGTGTGTAGATTACGTGAGTGCTACAGCTCGCGGTACAACCCTTGACAAACAGGGCGTTACGGTACTTACCCTGGAACATCTGATGGGCGCCTTGTATGGAATGCACATAGACAACGCCCTGATTACCCTGGACGCTCCGGAGGTTCCTATCCTGGACGGCAGTGCCAAGCCTTATGCGGATGCGTTTTCTAAAGACGGACTTGTGGAGCAGAACGCTCCGAGGAAGTATCTGGTCCTGGACCGAAAGGTTGTGTGCCGCAACGAGAAGGGAAGTGAGATGGTAGTTCTTCCGGACGACCATTTTTCCATTGACGTGATGATAGACTACAACTCCAAGGTGGTAGGTTGCCAGTACGCGAGGTTTGAGACAGATACGGATTTTGTGAAGGAGATTGCACCTTGCCGTACATTCGTGTTCCTGCATGAGCTGGAGCCGCTGTTCAAGTACAACCTGATCAAAGGCGGGGATCTGGACAACGCGCTTGTGATTGTTGAGAACCCGGTACCGCAGGAGGAGTTGGACCGCCTGGCAGGAATCTTCAACGTAAAGAGATTGGAGAGAGTGCCAGAGGGTTATCTTTCCCATACATCGCTGAGATTCCAGAACGAGTGTGCAAGGCACAAGCTGCTGGATGTGCTCGGCGATTTCTCCCTGGTAGGTTATCCGATCAAGGGAAAGGTGATTGCCTACAAGAGCGGACACTCAATCAATACCACAATCGCCCGCGAACTTAGGACATTGGCCCAGAAGCAGTTCAGGCGCAGATGGATGGAACAGTAACAGATAACAAACATAAAATCATATACAAATGGATCTTGAAAAAATCAAAGAAGTAAAGCAGAGGCTTTCAGTTGCTCCCAAGTATGACCCTGATGCAGAACCGGTCTATGATATAATGGGAATCCAGAAACTCCTTCCGCACCGTCCTCCGTTCCTGATGGTTGACAGAATCATAGATGTTGAGCCTGATGCTATTACAGGAATCAAGACAATCGGTGTAAATGAGTATTTTTTCAGGGGGCACTTCCCTACAGAACCGGTGGTTCCAGGAGTTCTTCTGGTGGAGGCTATGGCCCAGGTGGGCGGTATCCTGGTTCTCAGAAGCGTGGATGAGCCGGAGCGTTATTCCACATATTTTGCCAAGATAGACGGGTTCAAGTTCCGCCGCAAGGTGGTTCCCGGAGATGTGGTTGTGTTCAAGCTGATAATCACCCAGCCTATGGAGCACAACCTTGTGTATATGAGAGGCAAGGCATGGGTTGGAAGCCAGGTGGCCTGTGAAGGTGACATGGTAGCCCAGGTAATCAAGAACAAGTAATTCTTAACCAAATATTTCAAGAATGGAAAATTCTATTGTCCATCCAAAAGCCAAGATCGGAAAGAATGTTGTAATCAGCCCTTTCTGCTGCATCGCTGAGCATGTGGAGATAGGAGACAACTGCTGGATTGGCCCGAACGTGACCATCAATGATTACGTGAAAATCGGAAACAACTGCAAAATATTCAACGGGGCCATCATAGGAGCTATTCCGCAGGACCTCAAATACAAGGGAGAAGAGTCTTATGTGGAGATCGGCAACAACGTGATGATCCGTGAGTACTGCACCGTCAGCCGTGGTACAGCCGCCAGCGGAAAGAACAAGACCATAATAGGGGACAACTGCTTCCTGATGGCATACGTCCATGTGGCTCACGACTGCCGTCTGGGGCACAATGTCATTCTGGTAAGTTATACAGGACTTGCCGGCGAAACTGATGTTGATGACTGGGCTATTGTAGGAGGAAATTCATCTGTGCATCAGTTCACCCGCATTGGCTGCCACGCCATGATCAGCGGCGCGTCAGCTTTTTCCAAGGATGTACCTCCTTATTCCATCGTCGGCAAGAGGCCTCTGGTCTTCCGCGGTGTCAATATCGTCGGCCTCAGGCGCAGAGGATTTACACTGGAGCAGATAGACAGGATACGCGATGTCTATAGGGTAATCTACCAGAGTGGTCTCAACGTTACTGAGGCCTGCAAGAAAGCACAGGCTGAGCTTCCGGACTCAGAAGAGAAGAAGACAATCCTGGATTTCATAGCCGCATCCAAGAGAGGCATCATTAGGTATGACTCCCATCAGGACGAGGACGAATAATGCCCTCTGTTCTTCTTAGCACGGCCTATCTCCCACCGGTAGAGTATTTTGCTGCTGTTGCAAGATACGGGCAGGTTTGGATAGAGGCTTGCGAAACTTACCAGAAGCAGTCTTACAGAAACCGTTGCACGATTCTTACTGCAAACGGCAAAATGAACTTGAACATCCCCGTCAAAAGAGGCGGGGACAGTTTTTCCCACTGTCTTCCCATTTCGGAAATAGAAATAGACTATTCGGAGAACTGGCCTGTCCGTCATTTCAGGGCTATGGAGGCTGCATATATGAGTTCTCCGTTCTTCGTTTACTACAAGGATGAGATCAAGGACATCCTTTATGGAGGAGAGAAGCTTCTGTTCAACTTCAACCTCAGTTTTATAAAACTCCTGTCCGGGTTCTGCGGAATAAAGGCGGAATTCCATCTTACCGGGGAATATCTTCCAGCAACTCAGTCAAAAGGGAGCATATCTGTGATTTCGGATCCAGGTTCTCTGCTAGCGGATATTCCTTCTGGATGTCAGGAAGGAGATATCATTGACCTCAGATACAGGATACATCCTAAGAGCAAAGAGCCGTCGCTGATGAAAGAATGGGGAAAGGAAAAACCCTACTGGCAGGTTTTTTCTGCCAAGCAGGGTTTTGTCTCAGGTCTTTCAATTGTTGACCTTCTTTTTAACGAAGGTCCAAATTCTATCAGTTTTCTTCAGTGATATCACTGTTTTAGAACCTCCATCCGAAAGTTGCCAGGACCTTCACCGTCGAGCGTGTTATGTCAGCGAACTTAGGGTTGCCCAGCACATATTCCGCTGCAGGTTCAGTATCAAAGAAGGCAATAGTGTTCTTCTTGAGGTTGGCTGCTACGGCGAGGTCAAGATAGAAGCCTCCTCCGAATGTCATTCCGATTCCAAGACTTCCTACATAGTTCTGGATGGCTGTTCCCATGAGATCTTTCTTTACTCCTGAATCTGAGTACTGGAATCCGGCTCTCAGGGCCAGGTTGCTTACAGGGTAAACCTCTGCACCTATGCGGAGTTTGTTGCTCATCTTGAAGTTCTCGCTCATCCAGGTGTTCTCTGCAGAATAGTCTGAATAGTCCAGCCCGTCAATGTCTCCGCGGTTGCGGAATTTTGTCTGGGCGATGTTTGATCCTTCATAGTCAACGCTGATGCTTCCGCTCTTGAATATGGCTGCGAAGCCCAGGTTGTAGTGGAAAGGTGTGTTCACGCGGTAGTCATAGACTCCTTCAGGAGAGTGCAGGGTTGCCTTATAGCCATCTCTGAATGCCACGTCTGAATCCCAGTAGTACTTATCTGTCAAAGAGTACCAGGTAGGTGTTGATATAGAGGCACCCAACCTGAAGTTGTAGCTAGGAGCCCAGATGAATCCGAACTTGAGGTTGATACCGCTTCCGGTAGTCCTCTGGGTGTAGTATTGGTCTGTGTAGTCAAAGTCAGTGTCAAGGGCTCCGTTTGTGGTGTTGTCCTCGGAATACTTCTCTTCAACCTTGTTCCAGACCGTAAACATGCCCACGTTCATTCCGACATAGAACTTGTCGCTGAGATTCAATCCGAAATTAAGGTCATACTCACCGATGGAACCGGAAGATTTCCTGTAAAGAAGCTGGGTTGACCTGTATGCAGGGTCTCTTACGGCATCTGTCGGGATAAACACATCGTTGCGGGCTGTTCCCACCGTGTCCATAAGGCTTGAGTTCCAGCCCATGATTGCAGGCCAGTAGTAGCTGCCGTATGAGTAAGGGTCAGGATTGGCGGTATCGTCAAAATCTATTCCGGAATAAGGACTGCTGTTGGAGATGTTCACAAGTTTGTTGATGTAGCTGTCATCAACACCCTCCGCTCCGGCCTTGATGCTGGCGTTGAAGTTGTTATGCTTGTTGTAAGTGAAGCCGAGGCTCAAGCTTCTGAGCCCGTCCTTCCTGCCTGTCTTGATGACTGCTATACCCCCGATATTGGAGAATCCGAAAGTTGCTTTGTTCACGTTGGTTCCCACTCCCAGATACTTGGTGTCTGTATTGACACTTGTTACGGCAGGAGTGAATGCAAACTCATTGTATCTGAATACGGCAGATGCAGCAGGATTTATGGCAACAGCTCCCAGATCTCCGCCCAAGGCTGTCATGGCGTTTCCCATAGCCACGCTTCTTGCTGTGCCTTCTCTCTGGAAGTCAGAAAGTTCGTAGCCGGTAAACACACCCTGGCCGAAAACCTGGCCCAGGGCAATTGTGCAGAAAGCGGCTGCAGATAGTAAAAATCTTTTCATAGTATATGTTCAAATATTATTTGTCAGTCTATCTTTTCTTTAGTTGCAAGGGCTTATACTACCTTCTGGTAGAAGATCCACCGGAACGTGAACTTCCGCCGCCGGAATAACCTCCGCCTGAGTATCCGCCACCTGAACGGCCACTGCTGCTGCCGCCGGAATAACCTCCGCTTGAGCGGGTGTTGCTGGATGAAGAGTAGCTTCCGCTGGAACGTCCTGCTGAGCTGGATGAAGTTGAGTAGCTTCTTCCTGATGAGGAACTTCTTGAGACAGAACTTCTTGTGGCAGAGCCTGAAGAACGGGAAACTGCTGTACGGCCGGATGAGCCTGTGGACTTCCTGTAAACGGTGCCTCCGTTGCCGGATGAACGGCTCACTACGGTTCCTCTGTTGGAAGGAGTTGTCCTGTAGTCAGCTGCGGTATTTCTTGTACCTGTAGCGTTCCCGTATCTCACTCCGCCAGGAGTGGTGCTGCGGCTTACGTTGCCACTGCGGCTTACAACTGCGTTGCGGCCGGTTGAAGTACTTCTGCTTACGGTAGCGTTGCGGTTGCCGGAAGAATTCCTGTTGACAACTGCATTGCGGCTTGAGGAAGCGTTCCTGCCGACAGCAGCGTTGCCTCTGGTGGAATTGCCTCTGCTGACTGCAGCGGTGCGTACATTGCCGACTGTAGGGGTTCTCCTGTAGGAACTGCCCACGGCTCTGGAAGCTGTTGCGGTGCTTCTTGGAGTAACGCCAGGTGTGCGGTTGACTCCTCCGCGATCATTGCGTCCGCCTCTTCTGGTATAGTATCTGCCAGGAGTGGAGTGATGGTAATCGTGGTTCCAGCCAGGTCTGTAGCCGTGATGAGGGTGGTGATATGGATGGTAATAGCCTGCGTAGTACCAAGGGTCATGCCATCTGCTGCCCCAGCCCCAATACCAGGTCCAGGACCAGTAAGGTGAGTACCATCTGTCGTACCAGCTCCAGCCGTAGCCCCAAGGGTCGTTCCAACCCCATCTCCAGTTGTACCAGTCATTCCAGTAAATGGCACTGTGGTATCCGTAGCGGTACCTGTAGTAAGGGTAATCCCAGCTCCAGCGGAACGGGTTGTACCACGACAGTTCCATCGGGTCCCAAATCACGTTTATGACGTAAGTGGCATTGTCGAACTTTCTCAGACGGGCTTCATAGCTGTCTTCATCATCAACTATCACGTAGCTGCTTTCAGGATTCAATTCAACATTCACGATGTTTTCGTCTCCGACAAAGATTGTGTCAGCATAGGCTGGCTGTGCAGGTGCAAACACTTTTCCTGTGTTTGAATTCAAGACTGCAACCGTCTTTGTCTGAAGCTGCTTTACATCCTGGGTGTTGGCCTGGGTGTAGGTCTCCCCGGAAGATGTAGGAACTGCATCGGAGGAGGTGTAGTAGATGCTGTTGGTGTATCCTCCGTTGCCGTTTGCAGAGTAAGTTCCTGTTCCACAAGAAACAAGAGCAAGACTTACTGCAACTAAGATAGATAAACTAATGTTTTTCATTGTTACCTCCTGCGTTAAATAAATTTTGTATTTTTGTGCGGTTCTTATTAGGAACAAATATAATCTTATTTATTTAAAAGAAAAAAGTATCAAAAACTATTCCAAAAGTCGGAGACGGACGGCAGTTTGTCTGAATATGTGAAGAACTCCGCTTCTGGGGCAGTTAAACAGCGTTGAGTTATGGCAAAGCAGATAACTTCAAGACAGGAGAATTACTCCCAGTGGTATAACGACCTTGTTGTTAAAGCTGGTCTGGCCGAGAATTCGGCAGTCAGAGGATGTATGGTAATAAAACCTTATGGCTATGCTATATGGGAGAAGATGCAGCATCAGCTGGACAAGATGTTCAAGGAAACCGGGCACGAGAATGCCTATTTCCCTCTTTTCATCCCTAAGTCTTTCCTTAGCCGTGAGGCCGAGCACGTGGAAGGTTTCGCAAAGGAATGTGCGGTAGTCACCCATCACCGTCTGATGACCAATCCGGACGGTCCGGGCGTGGTAGTGGACCCTTCAGCCAAGCTGGAGGAAGAGCTGGTTGTAAGGCCTACGTCTGAAACTATTATCTGGAACACCTACAAGAACTGGATAAGTTCTTATCGCGATCTTCCGATTCTGGTTAACCAGTGGGCGAATGTGGTACGCTGGGAGATGCGCACCAGACTCTTCCTGCGTACGGCTGAATTCCTCTGGCAGGAGGGCCATACAGCACATGCCACCCAGGCTGAAGCCATCGCTGAGGCAGAGAAGATGGTAGGTGTATATGCTGACTTTGCAAGAAATTATATGGCTCTGCCGGTTGTGGTGGGGCACAAGACTGAGAGCGAAAGGTTTGCCGGTGCCATAGACACTCTCTGCATCGAGGCTATGATGCAGGACGGAAAAGCTCTCCAGGCCGGTACATCACATTTCCTGGGCCAGAACTTTGCAAAGGCCTTTGACGTGAAGTACCAGAGCAAAGACGGAGGTTTGGAGTACGTATGGGCAACATCCTGGGGTGTTTCTACAAGGCTTATGGGTGCTCTCATCATGGCTCACGGAGACGACAACGGGCTCGTTCTTCCTCCAAACCTTGCTCCTATACAGGTAGTTATGGTTCCTATCTTCAACAAGCCTGAACAGCTGGATGCAGTTTTGGCCAAGATGAAGGAAATCAAGGCTGGGCTGGACAAGTTGGGAATCAGCGTAAAGATAGACGACAGGGAGAACGTTCGCAGCGGCTTCAAGTTTGCGGAATGGGAACTCAAGGGTGTTCCTGTAAGACTTGCCATAGGTCCGAGAGACCTTGAGAACAACACCGTGGAAGTTGCCCGCAGAGATACTCTTACAAAGGAGAGCATGGGAATTGACGGTATCGTGGACCATGTAAAGGGCCTGTTGGATGAGATAGAGAAGAATATATATGCTAAAGCATTGGCTTACAGGGATGAGCATATTTACAAGGTCGACACTTGGGACGATTTCAAGAGCCAGATAGAAAAGGGCGGATTCCTGCTCTGCCATTGGGACGGAACAGCAGAAACAGAGGCCAGGATCCAGGAGGAGACAAAGGCGACCATCCGCTGCATCCCGATTGACTCCTGCGTGTGTGAAGAGGAAGGCAAGTGCGTCTATTCAGGCAAGCCTTCTCATCGCCGTGTAGTATTTGCAAGGGCATATTAATTGCCGGGAAATAAGGAAACCAATTGATTAAGATATGGATAACGATCAGCCTTTGTCGCCCAACAGACAGCTTGTAGAGGCGCTTAGCGGAAAATCTAATGTGAAGTCCCTGGTTTATGACAGGGCGTTGGAGGTATTCAACAATCTCAAGGAACTTTTGGCCGAAATCAGCAACGACCTGGATGAGGCTTTGGATGACATCAAAGATTCAGGCGTGGTACTCAGCCGTCGTGTAAAACTTGAATACAGGGATAAAGGAAAACTGGAGGCTGAGGTAAGGTTCGCTGATGATGTGCTGGTGTTCAGCATGTTGCCTGATGTCTACCAGTTTGACCCTGAACATCCGGTGTGGAAGAATCCTTACTCGACTGCAGAACCGTTCAACACTTACTGCGGCGTTATCACGGTACACAACTTCCTGTACGAGTCTGTGAAGCTGAACCGTGAATGTGATCCGGGGTACCTGATTGCCAGGCTGTTCATCAACCGTGAAGGTTGCTTCTTCGTTGAGGGAAAGAACCAGCCGAGGAACAAGATCTCGGGGTTCGGGTCTGTGAAACTTGACAAGAAAGAGATGAGATATTTTGTTGAGAGCGCGATGCTTTACGCCATAAGTTTTGACCTTCTGGTTCCTCCGTTTGACAAGGTCAAGACCATTACAGTAGGAGACAAGGATTCAGATGACTACAGGATTCCGACAAGCAAGCGCAACGGATTTGACTTTACAACCGAAGACGTTTTGAAAGACTGACTTGTGTTTTTCAAACCGGGAAATTGAGGATTTTGTTATTGAACTGTGTAAACTGATTGAATGAAAAGAAGGTTAAGAATATTACTCTGTGTTTTCTGCCTTTTGCTGTCGGCAGGAGCGGCCAATTCTCAGATAAAGATAGGTTTCTGGGGAGACACTATCCGCAAGAAGCCGCAGCCGATACAGAGCGGACTTAGCAGCGAGCAGGAACTTGTCAGGCTCATTGGCCTTAACTTTCCGACTCCTGAGGTTGATTACGGCGGCCCTTCCCCTAAGTTCTGGACCATAGGTGTCAATGACGAGCTTATCTTCTCTCAGGTGTCCCTTACGAACTGGGCGGCGGGAGGCAGCGGCTCCCTCGCTTTCAACGCGTATCTGAACGGTATGGCCAACTATGCCAAGGGAAAGATGTTCTGGGACAACAGAGCCCAGCTGGGCTACGGTTTCGTCCAGAGTTTTGATGTGGGCTACCGCAAGAGTGAAGACCGCATCATCCTTGACAGCAAGTGGGGCTACCAGGCATACAAGAAGATCTATTTTTCTGCATTCATGAACTTCAAGAGCCAGTTCTCCCCCGGCTTTGACTACAACAAGAACAACGAGGCCAAGATGAAGTCCAAGTTTCTGGCTCCTGGCTATTTGACGGTCGGTCTTGGTATGGACTGGAAACCTGGCAACGGAAAGGTTTTCTCCCTGAACTTTGCTCCTCTTACAGGAAGCATGGTAATCGTCCAGGCAGACAGCGCCCTCAGGGTAAAGTACGGAAACAAGTTCAACCGGCCTATAAGGTGGGAGCTCGGTGCCCAGCTCAAGGCCACTTTCTCCAAGTCCCTGACAAAGGACTTCAAGGTTGCCTCTCAGCTGTCGCTATTCTCTGATTATCTTGGAACTCCCACAAACATAGTGGTTTATTGGGATGTCCAGGCAGATTATGTTCTCAACAAATACTTCAAGGCATCGCTGAGGACGAACCTCATTTACGACGACAAGATCAAGATTGCCAACAAGGCGGGGCATGAATGCCCTCGAGTGCAGTTCAAGGAGGTTTTCGGCCTCAGTTTCTCCTACACGATAGGAACCTACAAGAAATGACGAAGACGGCACCAAGATCCTGCCGCCTGAATAGCAGAGAACTCTGCATCCAGAAACAGCAAAAGGCACCTGCCACTTGGATAGCAGCAAAGGCCTGCCGCTTAACATATTGACAATAAGGTAAATATGCAAACATCTTCCCGTAAAACTGATGGAAGGAGTTTTAATAAATATCTGAGGAACAGGCGTTTAAGCGGCAGCGGAAATGAGAATGGACAAGGGAAAACAAATAACGAAAAAGGTTCTGGAGAGAGTTACAGCCTCTTTCCGGAGTTTCTGTATGTCTTCGTTTTGCGGACATCCTTCTTGCTACGTTTCTGGAGTGAGTGAAGATATTGCAGCTCCGGAAGGATGTTGTTCGTTATCTCCGGAAGGATGTTGTTTGTTTAATCCTGGAGGATGTAACATTCTTCTGGCTGTCAGCGGAGGTGTGGATTCTTCTGTTTTGGCTGATGTCATCTACAAGTTGTATCCCGATGGAATAAGCAGTTTTATGTCTGATAACGGGTGTTGTGTTGCAGATGCGGGGCAGTGTGGGTCTGGTGTTGCAGGTGCCGTGCAGTGTGGGTCTGGTGTTGCAGATTCCGGACAGTGTGGGGCTGGTGTTTCAGGTGCCGTGCAGTGTGGGTCTGGTGGCAAGGATGGCAGGATAGGGGTGGCTCACGTGAATTTCCATCTCCGGGGGGAAGACTCAAACCATGACCAGGAGTTTGTCCGCAACCTTTCTCTGCGATATGGTTTTGAGTTCTATACTGCAGATTTTGATACGCTTGCGTACGCTTCAGCTCATAAGCTCTCTGTTGAGGTGGCCGCTCGTGAACTCCGTTACAACTGGTTCTGTGACATTGCGGCAAAGCATGGCTTTGACCTTCTGCTTACCGCCCACAACGCCAACGACAACGCAGAAACTCTCCTTCTGAACCTTGTCAGAGGAACCGGTCGCAGGGGGCTTGGAGGAATCCGTCCATACGGTCAACTTAAGCATACAGGAAGAGGGGCTGAGAGCCAAAAATCAGGCAAGGAACCTTTGACACTGAATGTCCTGCGTCCGCTGCTTCAGGTAGAACGGTCTGAGATTGAGGCCTATGCTAAGGAGAATCATCTTGACTTCTGCATAGACCGGACTAATTCCCAGAACGAATACTCAAGAAACAAGATCAGGAACCAGGTAATACCGCTTTTGAAGGAAATCAATCCGTCCGTAGTACAGACGCTTGGCAGGGAGATTTCAAGATTCAGGGAACTGAACTCTCAGGTTGACAAAATGGTAAGGACCAAAGTTGAGTCCTTGCTTGTGGACAGTGGATCAGCAGGTGGTTGCGGCATAGTAGAGGCACTGAGGAGAAAGTATCTTGTTTTCAGGGCTTCTGCTGAGAAACTTGTTACCTCTGGCAGCGCCGAGGCTCATTTGCCGGGCGGTACTGAGGCTCATTTGCCGGAAAGTGCTGGATTCTGTCTTGCTGAGTTGTTCCGCTATTTTGATATTCCTCTCAGCGAAGATGGGCTGGAGAGCATTGTTTCCTGTCTTGAAACAGAAACCCACACTACCAAGACTCTAGACACCAAGTCCCTAACTACCAAGATAGTCAGGCTGGAGAACCACACGGCTACGATAGAAAGAGGGGAGTTGAGGCTGTACAAGTTTCATAAAAGCGATATTCCGCCAGTCGAGATTAAAGCTGCCGGAGTTTATCCTTTCGGTCCATTCTCAATCAAACTGGAGGAGAAAGAAGCATCTTTATTGGACAAGGACTCTGTAAAGGGTTTAAGTGTCCTAGATGCTGGCAATGTGCGTTTTCCTCTGGTTTGCAGGTTAATCCGTGGAGGAGACCGTTTTTCTCCTTTCGGGCTTCACGGAAGCAAGAAGGTTGCGGACTTTCTCAATTCCCGGAAGGTGGACCTGCTCTTCAAGAGTATCCTCCCGGCTATAACAGACAGGGACGGAAAGATTGTCTGCCTCCCGTCCCTGGAAATCGATGACCGTTTCCGTGTCACATCGCTGAGCAAAAAGCTTCTTGTTGTCTCAGCTTCTATAGCCCGGTAAAATCATCAGTAGTTGAACTGGTATGCGTAAGGTATTCTGGCGTAGGCCTTTGCCTTTTTGCTTCCATTCAACTCCCTTATCAGGTTGTCCAGCTCTTGTGCGTTGACGGTTTTCTCGAGGCCCAAGACTTCAATCACTTTTCTCAGCGATGCGTCCTCTTTTCCGCTGAAGCTTTCCATGATGAGTTCCATCTGAGTCTTTGTCTTAGGGAACTCAGCTACTTTGTACTGGCTGTCATCCAGATTCTTGTAGCCGGAAACATCTTCTCCCAGAGCAAGGCAGGCGGCGTACTTGATGGCATCCTCAATTCCGCCTATCTCGTCCACGATGCCTACTTCCAGGCCTTGTGTTCCTGTCCATACCCTTCCTTGCGCGATGGAGTCAACATCTGCAACGCTCATGTTCCTTCCGTCTGAAACGATGTTCATGAACTTGGTGTAGATCTGCTCTACGAATTTCTGGTTGTAGGCAACTTCCTCCTGGTCCATCTGCCTGGACATATCTCCCATCGTTGCGTGCTTATGGGTTCCTAGCTGGACTGAGTTGACCTTCAGATGTTCCTTGAGCCCCTTTCCGTAATTCACTGCAAGAGAGAATACTCCGATTGAGCCTGTAAGGGTTGTCTTGTCTGAGAAGATATGTTTTGCCTGGGCTGAGATCCAGTATCCGCCGCTGGCTGCATATTCCGAGAAGCTGCAAATGACTGGCTTTGCGGCAGAAAGTTTCTGCAGGGCTTCTCTCATCAGCTCAGCAGCCTGAGCGTCTCCACCAGGAGAATTTACTCTGAGAACGACAGCGTCTATGGTCTCGTCCTTGCGGATTTTGTTCACCTGTGATGCAAACTTGTTAGCTGCAAGTCCGCTGCCTGACATAACAATCTCTCCTTCTGCGTATAGCACGGCTACCTTTGCTTTTCCCTTGAGGCTTGGAGCCAGAGTCTTGGCATACTTGTCCAGAGTTATCACGCTCATTTGCTGCTCGTCTTCCACGCCTACGAGGCTGCAGATTTTCTCTGTGTATTCGTCTGTGTTTACGGTCTCGTCAACCAGGTTGAGTTCCTTTGCAGACTCAGGAGTGCCGATTTTAAGTTCGTCAATGGCCTGGTTGAATGTGGCAAGGTCTATGTTGCGGCTCTTGCAGATCTGCTCTGACCAGTCGCCCCAGATGGAGTTGAGCATCTCCATGTTCTGCTGACGGTTCTCAGGGCTGATGTCGTTTTTGATGAACTGCTCGGCAGCGGCCTTGAACTTGCCGTGGCGTATCAGCTGCACGTCCACACCAACCTTGTCAAGAAGGTCTTTGTAGAACATCATGCTGGCCCCCAAACCTTTGATGGACAGCATGCCTTCGTTGTGGATGTAGATCTTGTCAGCTGCGCTGGCTATGTAGTATCCGCCGAGGGAATAGTTCATGGCGTATGCCACTACCGGTTTTCCGCTTTCGTGGAATTTGGATATAGCCTCACGGAGTTCTTCCAGATGAGTCATGCCGCTGCTTGCGAGGCCCTTGTCTGTGATGAGCATCATGGATATCTTGCTGTCGGAGGCAGCCTTCTCTATGGCTTTGATTGCATCATAGATTCCCAATGAAGCCTGAGGCATGCTCATGAAAGGAATGCCGAGGTCAGCGCTCATACCCTCCTGGGTGCGTTCGCCAATAGTTTGTGACAAGTCTATCTTGAGGATAGAATTGTTGCTTACCGAAGGAATGTTTTCGGTTGAGCCTCCTGCAGACATCAATGCTCCGATGAACATAAAGAACAGGAACAAGTTAAGAATCATTGCCACCAGGCATCCCAGCAAGGCGGCAAGAAAAGCTTTCCAGAATTTCATATCGCTGAGTATTATTTTTCTTACAACTGCCAAAGATACGAAGAATACATTAATTGAAAACTTGGCCTGCCAAAATATCAGGCTTCCGCGCCAGGATATAAAACAGATTAGTATCTTTGTACGATTGGCAGAAGGCATTTCCTTTAGCAAGAGTTATATGAAAAGATTATTTCTGTTATTCTCAGCGATTTTTTTGAGCGTTGCTGTTTTGGCGCAGAAGCACATCAGAATCAACTATGTAGGCTATCTTCCAAAGAGCGTGAAGGTTGCAGTCTACTTTGAGGAGAAGTCCGTGGATGAGCCTTTGGACCAAGCTGAAAAGCTTGATACCCAAGTTTCCGCTTCCGGGCAGACAGCTTGGACAAGGAGGCCGGGGAAAGTTGATTTGGACAGCCGTCTGACTGATGGTAACCGCGGCTCTTCAAATGAAGAGTTCGTGGTGTTTGATGCCGTGACAGATCTTCCGGTCTTTTCCGGCAGGGCGGATCAGGCAGATGGTTCCAAGTGGGCTGTCAAAGATGCGTATAGGCTCAATTTCACCGCTTTCCAGAAACCAGGAGGCTATTATATCAGGTTCAAGGGAGCTTATTCCCCTATATTCAAGATAGGGGCGGACGTCTATGACGGCGCGGCTGACATCCTGCTCTATTACATGAGGCAGCAACAGTGCGGCTATAACCCGTTCACAGATACCCTCTGCCACCAGCTGGACGGCTACATAGTGGATCATCCGGACCGCAACGGCGAGAAGATAGATGTCAGGGGAGGCTGGCACGATGCCTCAGACTACCTTCAGTATCAGACTACAAGCGCCACCGCTACATACCACATGATGTTCGCGTGGAAGTGGATAGAGGACAAGAGCGTGTTCGCTGACAGGTTCCAGGCGGATGGCAGGCCAGGTGCAAATGGAGTTCCTGACATTCTGGACCAGGCCCGCTGGGGATTGGACTGGTTGGTCAAGATGAATCCTGAAGACAGGGTGATGTTCACCCAGATCGCTGATGACAGAGATCATATCGGCTTCAAACCTCCGCAGTTCGACACAGCAGACTACGGTTGGGGCCCGGGCAACGGGCGTCCCGTATATTACCTGACCGGCAAGCCTCAGGGGATGGGCAAGTTCGGGAAGAACCGCACAACCGGAGTGTCTTCAGCAGCAGGTAAGTTCGCTTCAGCTTTCGCCCTTGGCGGAGAAGTGTTCTCTGCGATAGACCCTCAGTTTGCGCGCCAGATTGCCGCCAAGGCCGCTCCTGCCTATGAATATGCCAAAGAGGTTCCAGGCAACACCCAGACCGCCTGCTACATATCAAGATACTTCTACGAGGAAGATACCTGGACAGATGACGTGGAGCTGGCTGCCGCAACACTTTACTCCACCACCAAAAATCCTGCATATCAGGAAGAAGCAGACTACTACGGGGAGCAGGAACCGGTTTCTCCGTGGATAGAGCTCGGAAGAGGCAGGCACTACCAGTTCTACCCGTTCATAAACCTCGGCCATTTCCTCCAGGCTGAGGCAGGAGACGAGGGCCTCAAGCTCAAATACACTGAATTCATGAAAGAAGGCCTGCAGGACCTCCGGAACCGTGCCGGGGACGATCCGTTCATGCACGGCGTTCCATACCTGTGGTGTTCCAACAACCTTACCAGCGCAGCTGTCACCCAGGCTCAGCTCTACCGCAGGCTTACGGGAGATTCCACATACCTGGAGATGGAAGCAGCCCTAAGAGACTGGCTCCTCGGCTGCAACCCTTGGGGTGTTTCAATGATAATAGGCTATCCGAAAGGCGGTACTCTGCCTACATTGCCCCATTCGGCCTTCACTTTGGAACACAGGGAGATAACCGGCGGACTGATAGACGGTCCGGTTTATAATTTCATTTTCTCCTCCAGAGCCGGAGGCGGTCTCAGGGAGCCGGACAAGACCCCTGCCCTGAACCGAGGCATAGCCGTTTACCATAACGACATCGGTGACTATGCAACCAATGAGCCAACCATGGACGGTACAGCAGGTCTGACATATTACTTCGCCACATTGGAGCAGGATGGTAACCTTCAGAAAATGAGCGCAAACAGCCTTTCCGGTGGTGTACCGTCCGGCAACCTCCCTTCCGGCGCTTCTTCCAGCTTTCTGCACAAAGCTGTAAAGGATAGCTATGGAGCAATCCGCAGGCTGGACCCGTCAAAGAAGGAAATCTACCTGATCTTCTCTGCCGACGAAATGTTCAACGGTGGAGAGAAGATTCTCAAACAGTTGGCCAAGGAGAAAGTGAAGGGCTCTTTCTTCTTTACCGGCAACGCCCTCCGCAAACCTGAGTTCCAGGAAATCATACAGAAGATTGTCAGCGAAGGCCATTATGTAAGCGGCCATTCAGACAAACATCTTCTCTATGCTCCTTGGGACGGCAACAGAGACTCAATGCTCGTATCCAAAGACAGTATCTATGCAGACATTCGTCTCAATGCCAGGGAACTGGAGAAATTCGGCGTTCTTCAGAGCCAGTCCAGGTTCCTGCTGCCGCCTTACGAGCACTACAACACAGAATCGGTGAACATTCTCTCCCGTGCAGGCTACATCCCGATTAACTACACCCAGGGAACGGCTACACCGGCAGACTACACCATACCATCCATGAGCTCTTACGTGGATGCCCAGAAACTGATAGACCGCCTCTTTGCTTACGAGGCCAAACATACACTTAACGGTGCCATAATCCTGATCCATCCCGGCATTGAAGAATCCCGCCCTGAAAGTGACCGCCTGTACAACCGCGTTAGGGAAATTATCATGTACCTGAAGAAAAAAGGCTACACCTTCAAGACCTTCAAAGACCTGTAGGGGGCTTAAGGACTTCTTAAGGCTTTTCAGGCTGAGAAACTGTACCAGGTGGTGTAAGGCGTACCAGGTGGTGCTTGAAACGGGACACCTTGCACGTTTAGACTATTGAATATTGTAGTTAGATATATGTTTAGAATTTTAGAAAAGCAGCAGCTTACACCACTTATTTACTCCATGTGGGTAGAGGCTCCTCGCATCGCTGAGAGCGCAAAGCCAGGACAATTCCTGATAGTTAGGCCGTCCGACAACGGGGAGAGAGTGCCTCTGACCATCTGCGATTATGACCCGGAAAGGGGAGCTGTCAGGATAGTGATTCAGATAGCAGGCGTATCATCCAACAAGATCTGTCAGATGAATGTTGGGGATTTCCTCTGCGATGTAGCCGGCCCGCTCGGTAAACCTTCGGATTTCATGGAACTCCCGGAACAAGATCTCAAAGGTAAACGCTATCTGTTTGTTGCCGGTGGAGTAGGAGCTGCACCTGTATATCCCCAGGCAAAATACCTGTTTGAAAAGGGAGCGCATGTGGATGTTATCATAGGTGCCAGGAACAAGGACCTCATCATTATGGAAGATGAGATGAAAGAAGCGTGCACCAACCTGTACATCTGTACAGACGATGGCTCAAAGGGAGAGAAGGGCGTGGTGACCCTCCTGATGGAGCGTCTGTGTGGCGATGCTTCTTCCGATGCAGGCGCAAAGTGTGGCGATGCTTCTTCCGATGCTCAAAAAGGGACTGAGGGCGCACTTTCGTATGACATGTGCGTTGCCATCGGCCCGATGGTGATGATGAAGTTTGCGACGCTTACGGCAAAGAAACTCGGGCTGCCGATAACGGTGAGCCTTAACACCTTGATGGTTGACGGAACCGGAATGTGCGGAGCATGCAGGGTCAGCGTGGCCGGAAAGACAATGTTCGCCTGCGTGGACGGGCCGGAGTTCAACGGATACGATGTGGACTTTGACGAGGCCATGCGCCGCCAGACTTTGTACAGGAAGCAGGAACAGGAAGCAAACGCTGCCGCCGGCCTTGTGCTGCGGAGATAGCAGGAGATTCGCCGGCTGGTGAATCGCTGAGGCGTGGCAGTTATTATGCTGATATTTAGTAGATTAAGTATCTTTGCCATACGACGAACCACTTATGGGTTCTATAGTTAAGTAACAGATACTCAGGAAAATAAGTGCCACGGGAGTATTATATGAATCATTTGGTAAATGTTTTGATATGGCAAACAAGATAGACAGGGTTCCGGTAAGGGAACAGGATCCGAAAGTAAGGGCGACAAACTTTGAAGAGGTTTGTTACGGGTACAACGCCGAGGAGGCTCAGCTTGAAGCGTCCAGATGCCTGGGTTGCAAGAAGCCAAGATGCGTTGAAGCTTGTCCTGTTGGCATTAAGATTCCAGCGTTTATACATCAGGTTTTGGAGGGGAACTTCAAAGGCGCCTACGATATAATATCCGAAGACAGTTCTCTTCCGGCAATCTGCGGCAGGGTTTGTCCGCAGGAGACCCAGTGCGAAGGCAGCTGCATCCTGGGAGTTAAGGGGCAGCCCGTATCTATAGGAAAACTGGAGCGGTTTGTCGCCGACTATAACCGTGAGAATGAAGATGCTGGTGAAGGAGTTGAGAAGATGCGGACGGGCGTTTGCTGTGAGGGTGTTGGGAAGGTTGGTTGCTGCACGGTGGTTGAGGAGGATGTTTGCTGTGAGGGTGCTGGGAAGGATGGTTGCTGCGGAGATTTTGAGGATGGGATTAGCGATAGGGGGGTGAAGGTGGCGGTTGTGGGTAGTGGCCCTGCCGGGTTGGCTTGCGCATCTGACCTTGCAAAGCTTGGCTACAGTGTAACCATTTTCGAGAGCCTGCACAAGGCTGGGGGAGTGCTGACATACGGAATCCCTGAGTTCAGGCTTCCAAAGAAGGCGGTGGTGGAGAAGGAGATACAGAAACTTCTGGATGCCGGAATCAAGATAGAAACCGATGTGTTTGTCGGCCGTACGGTTACCATAGACGAGCTTATGGACAAGGAAGGTTTCAAGGCGGTATTTGTGGGGACAGGTGCTGGTCTTCCGCTGTTCCTCGGCATTCCGGGCGAGAACCTTAACGGCGTTTTTTCTGCAAATGAATATCTGACCCGCAACAATCTTATGCAGGCCTTCAGCAAGGATTCTGACACTCCGATCTTCAGGGCAAAGAAAGTTTGCGTGGTTGGCGGCGGCAACGTGGCTATGGATGCCGCCCGTACTGCGCTCAGGCTGGGGGCAGAGGTTACAATAGTATATCGCCGAAGCGAAAAGGAGCTTCCCGCCAGGGCAGAGGAGGTTCATCATGCCAAGGAAGAGGGCATTAACTTCCAGTTTCTGACTAATCCGGTGGAGGTGCTCGGCGATGAAAACGGCTGGGTAAAAGGCATCCGCTGCATTCGCATGGAACTCGGAGAGCCTGACGCGAGCGGCCGCCGTAGTCCGGTTCCAATCCAGGGTTCGGAGTTTGACATTGAGGCAGACGCTCTGATAGTGGCGCTCGGCACCAAGATCAACCATCTGATAGCCGACACGACTCCTGGGCTTGAGACTGACCGTAAAGGAAGGTTGGTGACATCCGAAACCGCCACTTCCCGCAAGGGGGTCTTTGCTGGAGGAGATGTTGTCACCGGAGCTGCTACCGTGATACTCGCGATGGGTGAAGGGCGCAAAGCCGCCGCCTCTATCCACCGCTACCTCGAGGGGAAAGAGCAATAACAACCGGCAGCTCAGCAAATCTTGTTATCTTTGCATAGGCTTTAGCCTACATATAGTTATTTTGTTATTTATTCAGCGATGGCACAAGTACAGAAACCAAGCATTCCAAAGGGCACAAGGGATTTCTCTCCTGAGCAGATGGCTGGGAGAAACTACATATTCGACACCATTAAGAGTGTATTCAAGAAGTTCGGATACAAGCCGATAGAGACTCCGTCAATGGAGAACCTGTCCACTCTTCTTGGGAAATATGGTGAAGAGGGCGACAAGCTTCTTTTCAAGGTGCTGAACAGCGGTGACGCGTTTTCCAAGATTTCCGTTGACGATTTCCAGAAACTTATAACGTACCCGGCAGACTCATCCGCTTCCGGCGCTGAAGTTGCTGGAGCTTCTGCCGCTGCGGCTGCTCCATCGTTGAACAGCAATGCCCTGAGCCTGAAGGTGTGCGAAAAAGGTCTCAGGTATGACCTTACGGTTCCGTTTGCAAGATATGTGGTCCAGCACCGCAACGAGATAACTTTCCCGTTCAAACGCTATCAGATCCAGCCTGTCTGGAGGGCGGACCGTCCTCAGAAGGGCCGCTACCGCGAGTTCTATCAGTGCGATGTGGATGTCATCGGTAGCCGTAGCCTTCTCAACGAGCTGGAACTCGTACAGATAGTTGATCAGGTCTTCGGGATCTTTGGCGTGAATGTGTGCATCAAGATAAACAACCGCAAGATCCTGGCCGGATTGGCTGAAGTGATGGGCTTCCCGGAAAAGCTGGTGGAAATCACCATCGCGATGGACAAGATAGACAAGATAGGTCTTGAGGCAGTCAAGGAGGAGATGCTCTCCCAGGGCGTTGACGAAAAAGGCTTCTCCATCCTGGAGCCGGTTCTCACTTTCAGCGGCACTACAGAGGAAAAACTATCCCTCATCAGCGATGTTGTAAAAGACAGTGAGACGGGGCGCAAAGGTGTGGAGGAACTCAAGACGTTGTTTGGGTACATCGCTGAGGCAAACATTTCCCAGAAAGTGGAAGTTGACCTTTCTCTGGCGCGTGGACTTAACTATTATACAGGGGCCATCTTTGAAGTGAAGGCTCTGGATTTTGCCATCGGAAGCATCTGCGGTGGCGGAAGGTACGATAACCTGACCGGCATCTTCGGGCTTCCTGATGTTTCCGGTGTGGGAATTTCCTTCGGAGCTGACCGCATCTACGATGTTCTGAGCGGCCTGGACAAGTTCCCTAAAGAGGCGATAGGGGGTACAAAGGTCCTGCTGTCCAATATGGATGAAAAATCTGTAGGATACCTGCTTCCTCTGGCCAGGTCGCTGAGGAATAAAGGCATAAGCTGCGAGCAGTATCCAGACCAGTCAAAGCTCAAGAAGCAGTTTGAGTATGCGGAGAAAAACCGTATTCCGTTCCTTATAATAGCAGGGGAGTCTGAAATTCAAGCCCAGACAGTAAACATAAAGAATCTGGAAACCGGAGAGCAGACCACTCTTCCTGTTTCGGAAGTGATGTCATTTTTCTGCTAGACGTAGTAAGTGAACGGGGCCCGGTGACACCAAAAGTGGACCACCGCTTCTTCATTCCTGCAACAATCCCGGAAAAAATTTGGAAATCCGGAAATTTGTGTATCTTTGCAGTCCAATACCGCGGGGTAGAGCAGTTGGTAGCTCGTCGGGCTCATAACCCGGAGGTCGGAGGTCCGAGTCCTCCCCCCGCTACTAATAAAAAGAAATCCAGGCAATCAAGCTTGGATTTCTTTTTTGTTTTTGCCCCTCAGTTTTTTCCTGGTGGCATTTGCCTCCGCTGCTTAGTTTGTAGAGAAGGCGACGGCATCTCCAAAATACTTGATCTTCAGGAACAGGCCTACCTGATCTGCGCGGTTGCCTGCTGCCCTGAGTCCACGGACATCGTCAAAATAAATCGTGTAGAGTTTATCCGACATGTCTTCTACAGGGCCGTTCACACCATCAACCAGTGGTTTGGCGAGAAGGTCAATGAAGTACCAGTAGTTCCAAGGAGAGCCGGTGGCTCTGGTATTCCACTTGTTGGCCGTTGTTACATAGCTCATTCCGCCAAGTGTTTCATCGTCAAGAATGTTTCCGTTCTCGGTTCCGGCTGTTTCCACACCTACGGTTTCTATTACGTTCCCGTTAACTTCATATTTGTACGGGTTAAGGGTTGTAGTGGCCATCCTTATCCTCACAGGATACAATCCGGAAGGGTAGTCTCCTGGAATCCTCATCGTAAGCTTATATGTAGGGCAGTTTACGCCGCTTACCGTCCTGCTTTCTCCGGTAGGGACAAGAGTTATGGCCTGGATCACAGGATTTACAGGATCTGTATAGTCTCTAGGGTAAAAATCAAACTGGCTGATTGTGTAGATATGCAGCTTTCTGGTAAGGTTGGTCTGCATATTCTGGAAATCTATGATTCCTTGCTGAAGGGCTGCATTGATGGTTGTTCCCAGGGTAAAGGTAATGGTTCCCTTGCCTGTGGTGTTGTCCCAGGTTGCAATCTTTACGTCATTGGCGGCAAAGGATGCGTCAGGATTCTCTTCCCAGTTTATCTTGAATCCTTTGGCTGTAACCGTATCCATAAGATTGTGCCAGTCCGTGCTTCCCGGGGCGGCGTCAGTAGGCTTGTATTCAAACGCAATGGTCTGGACAGTGCCGGTTCCGGTCCTGTAAATCTTGGATGTTCCGCCTATGATGCTAAGTTCATACTTTCCGTCTGTGATGTTGTCAACGTTATCGTCTATGGTAACTGTACGGTTGTTCTCATATTCGGTAGTGTTCACGGCTTCTTCAAACGTAAGATGTCCTATTCCCTTCCAAGGCATGGAGAAGATATTGAAGACAAAGCTGTGGTTTCTGAGAACCTTCAGCGGCTGGTTATCCTTGTCCAGAAGCATGAGGGTGTGGTACTTTGTCACCTGGTTGGCCTCATCCGTACGCGTGTAGTCTTTTTGATATTTCACTCTCAATATGACTTTTGGCGGATTGGAGGCATTGTTCTGGTCTTCAAAGAGATACAACATTCTTGTCATATCATCTGGGTAGAATACCGGGCCTCCGTTCTCCCATTTGTAAACCGTAACCATCTCGCTCTCGTCTGCAGCGGTGTAGCGGGTGGCATCGCTGAGATTGTAAGGAGACTGACGATTCTCGTCTATGACGAGTGTGGCATCGTTTATATAGCCGGCATAATGGTCGGCTGCGCTGGAATTGAAAGGAGCAATGAATCCTTTGCTCAGGCCGTTTGTAATCAGCCAGTCTATCTGAAGGATCCTGTAGTCGTTTCCGCTTGGTGAACCGGGGTTTTCAGGATCGTCTGTCATTGTTCCGAAAACTACCCTTGCCCTGTCTCTAATGAGGTGTACAAGGCTTCCCTCCCTTTTTTGGTAGGTCGTGTCGCCCGTCACAGGATTGACCACCATCTCGCTGAGCCATTCCTTCATTGCGGCGGTGCTTTCCTCCTTGTGGAATCCCCAGTAAATTACTCTGCGGTCATCCAGTCCCGCAGTCACCTGAACGCTCTTCATAAGGACGCTCTCCAGGGTTCCAGTCTTGTCAAATCCCGGTATATGGCCTTCAGCGTTGGCCAGGAAATGGATTCTTGTGGTGTGTGCAGGAATAGAGCCGGTAAACAGATCTCTTCCATAGCAGTCTGTATGCCCTGCTGTTGTAAATCTGTGCTCATTGCCGACAAGCTCTCCTTTACGGTATCCGAGATATATGCCTTCCTTGGTAAAGCAAAGCATATAAATGCTCTTTACGAAATCGGTAGGATCCTCATCTCCTCCCACTATACTGGCCTTGGTCTTTGCGTCAGGCTTCTCGCCTATAAGATTGAATCCCAAGCGCATAGGTATTTCTCCTCCTGTTTGGAGAACGGAAGGGTCAACCTCGGGATCCACCGGAGCGTCCAAGTTCTTCTCTGAGCATCCTGAAAGCAGCCCCACCATTAGAGCCAGCGCAAAAACCTCAATATATTTCAGATATCGCTTCATCTTAAAAGTCATCTGTTCGTTTTCTCTTTTTGTCTTATATTTTCTCAGCGATGCAGGCTATTCCCCATTGTTGAGTTTGCTTATCTCACTCAATGACAAATCCCTTACGCAACGCACATAAGCATTGGTGGCTGTTCCTTCGTCACCGGTCGGAACATTTGCAGAGGTACCGTCAAGTGTCCAGTAATAGGCTCCTCCCAAAACCTCCACCATTGTTACATTGTGTGTATAAATTCCGTTCTGGTAACCGATAATCACATTTATCTCTTCTTTTGTAGGAAGCCTCCATCCCACATATCTTGTTCCGTCAGTTCCCACTTCCATATATGTACCGCAATGAGTTGCAGCAGTCGTAGGACTTTCGGTACGAGTTACGGCTCCAAGCTGCGATGCAATCATAAAGGCCGGAGATACAACGTGGTCCTGAGACTGGTAGTTTCCATCAACAACCGGCTTTCCAACAGCGTATTCATTACTTGCAGATGTAATCTGTATTACATACATGTGGTTGTTGGTAAGGTTGGTATAATTGTTTGTAGTAAAACTATTAGCACTTGTCATACCGCAGCAATAAGTGCCATTCCAAACCTTGGCGGTGTATATACCTTGAGACCATACTGTTCCGGTATGATTTTTCCAATCCACCCAATTTCCGGTACCAGGAGTCCAGCTCTCTACCGTACGGTAATACCTGCGAGCATAGTAATGGGTTATATTCTTGTAGTAGATTCTGCGATAGTAATTGTTGAACCTGTAATATCTTCTATTATTATTGCCGGTCCAATCATATCCCTGATTACCATTATTCAACTGAGTCTGCCCAGTTCCCCAGTACCAATAATCTCCCCTATGGTATGCAGTAGCTTCTGAATTAGCATTTTGTCTGGAGTTCTGAGGAACAGCATTACGGAAATTTCTCTGCATTGTTGAGTTGTCTCCGCCAGTCTCCGTTTCGGAATATGAATCATAGTCAGAAGGAGTACCTGTCGGTTCCGGAACAGACTGGATTGACTTGCCGTCAGAAGCGCTGTTATATTCAGCCTGGGTACATTCAACATTATCCTCATAGCCGTCCCAGGAAGTCCAGCCGTCTGCAGTCGGGTTGAAGGAGTATTCAGTATTGGTATTAACTCCGTCCCACCTTGAGGACCAGCTTCCGGTGATGCTCTGGATGTTGTCCAGAGGGAAGTGCTTGATCACAACGTGTTTCTTAGGGAGGGTAGTGGTTTTGAGTTCAACGTCAAACTCAATGGTCTTGACGGCACGGCTTAGGAGAGCTTGGGATGAAACCTTGATGAGGCCGTCTGTGGTCAGGATAATTTGCACCGTCTCGCCTCTTGACGCATTGTTGTCTGGTGCGGTGCTGGTTATGACTATGTTGCCAAGGCCGTCAGGTGAGGCCGGTTCTTTTGTGACTGTTCCCTTGATGTTCACTTCGTTTCCTAGATAGTTGACGTAGGAAACCTTCAGGCTGCTGACGTCTATGTCAGGGAAACGGCCGTCATCGGTAGCCACGGACGCGTACCAGTTGAGATCTACTGCCTGGGCGCCGTCTCCCTTGAGGATATACTGCTGAGGGTGGACGGTAAGGTAGTTGATGTCTCCAAGATGGATTATGGTGGATTCGTGGTCAACGTTGGTCTCTGTCCAAGGAACCACGTGGTATTCAAGGTCAAGATAGAAGTCCTCTGCCTCAAACTCCTCGTTTTCGGAACCCCAGGATGCAATCTTGGCGTCAACGATGTATATGTTGTTGCGCTGGAGACCCTTGTCTGCAACCTGCTGCTCATTGCATATAGGAATGCGGTAGTAGCACATGCGCTGGTCGTTGTAATGGTAAATCTTGGTGCCTATCATCAGAGTGTCCTCCGGATTTTCAGGGGTGAAGGTATATCTGACTGAAACCAAAAGGTATGGAGAATCTGTGTAATCGCTCCATTTGAAAGGGGCAGTGTAGGTCTTTACATACCATTGCCACTGAGAGGCATCGACTTCATCCGTATTGCAGAGCGCACCCGTCTTGAACGGTTTGTTGTCATAAGGGCTGCCGGTCTGGTCCTTGTCCAGCTCGTATGTTCCGGAGGCTATGTCAGCCACATCAAAGCCAAAATGGACATATCTCCACATAGGCTGTCCGGATGTCCAGTTCTTGCCGTTTGCCTTATGGGAAATCTCCTCCTTGAAATCAGGATCCATGCCCAATGTCACAAGAATCTTGGAGACGGCCCTTTTGAGGTCAACATCCCAGACCTGCTCGCCAAGTTCAGGTTCCGGGCTCCAGACTATGTCTCCGTCCATAAGGAAGGCTTTATGGTTTACGCGGTTGGTCCTTGCCGGAACCTCGTCAGGGGTGTAGTAGCAGTCTGTCTTGGCATCATAAGTGTGCAGCTCCCTCAAATCGGCCAGAGAGGCGGGAATTGTTGAACCTTCAACCCTGTATTTGTAGTGGTTGTGGGATGTGTGGCTACAGCTATGTGTGTGAGGGTTGTTGGCGGTTACATAGATATGATACTGGATATCAGGGTCAAACGGTGTACCTTCCAGAGTAAGCTCATTTGCCCAGTTCTTGTTGATAAGCTGCTTTGCCTTGTCCATAAGGCCGCCCGGAGAGTTGGGGTCCAGGATGATTCCGGTCTGGTCCTTGTCAAGATGCTTCACATAAATCCAAGGAGTGCTTTCGCCATCGGATTCTTTCTTTATGAAGATGTCCAGAGTCTCAATGAGGTTCTCGTTCAGGATAGAACGCGCAATGACATCATCTCCCTGGACAATGTTCGGGTCTTCATCATTCTTGGCTTTGCTCCGTGCCTTTGTGTGGCCTTTCAGATAATCAACGCCGTCATCAAAAAGTTCGGGAATAAGAGAAAGGTTGCCGGTGGTGTCCACCAGTTTAACTTTCTCGTCCTTAATGCAAGAGACGAATGCCAGCACCGCAAACAGAATTATCGCGGAGAAAACAGACGACCTATGTAAAACAGACTTTCTCATTGTTAGATGTTAAGTGGTTCCAGCCAATACTGTCCTGGGTTAGACGAATCATATTCACGGTCTTTGTTTGCTGCATAATCTGCAGGGGAAACTCTCCTGATCCTGATAGGGATGTGGTCACTGTCTCCAGGTAAATTGTGGGAAATAGGAATAAGGTAAGGAGGTTCTCCGGAAGGAACGCAGACGAGAGTTACGGAAACTTTGCTCTGCTCTTCGGAAGAAGGGGTGGCACTGGTCTTTGGCACTACCCATATTCCGAACGTGTGTGATCCGGGGTTGATGTTATAGTCAAGCGTAGGCCAGGCTGTAGGGTCAGGATGGTTTTCATCCACTATGACAAACTGGAAGAAGTCATTGTCCAGCTGCAGCCTGAGAGGATATGTATTGGATGTGTTAAAGTTTATCCTTGTAGAATACAGAGGCGTAATTCCGTCTCCGCCGAATCCATAGGAAACGGCTAACCAGGTATCGTCCCAGTTGTTGTAGTTCATATCTGGGGTGTAGCGGAGCCAACGTCCAAAAGAAACGTCCGTGTGCCCCTGGGTTGAGTAAGCATAGCGGTCGTTGCCGGCTGTCCAAGGCAGGACGGTAGGCATGATGACAAGCCTTCCTCCAACAAAGTAGGCATAGACAACCCAGATATGGTTGCGGGCAAAGTCTCCCGCAGCGTCCATCTCAAAGGTCTTTGTCTTTTCTGCACCTGCAGAAGTTGTCTTGTACCGTATTGTTCCGGTTATCTTCTTGTCAGTCTCCCTTGTATAGAAGGTCTTGACCTCGGTCAGCAAACCGGCATCCCTGGCTACATCCAACCTGTTCCAGTACTGGTCTGCGGTCTCGCTCTCGTGGTGTACGGAGCGGAACATAAGATCTCCCGGAGTGTTGTTGACGGCAATACCGCTTTCCGGAATTGCAGAAGATATAGTGAGAGGGTTTGACTCGTAACCTGTTCCGGCATCTATCTTGTACGGGTTGGAAGAATCGTTGAAGACAAATTCCTTCTCTGAGAACTGGTTGCCGTTTATGGTTATTCCGGTAATCTCGTATTCGGAATCCTCAACTTCCATCCTGCAAAGCACAAGGCGGAATTTGCTCACGGTCCTTGTCAGCACCACCTTGCTTACCACAAGTACAGGGAAGCTTCCCGTGATAGGGACATTTGTTGCAACTCCTGAGTAAGGGAGGCCCTCAGCCGGAACATCGGTTTTAGGACATCCGCTGTATGTAGCCCCGAAGGTATCCCCGGTCATGGACATATTTAGAAGCTGAGGACGTGTCATCGCCTTCAGTCCGTCTTCAGGAAGATTAAGACCTGCTGAAGTAGGGTTGGCTACTGCATAAAGGTCCAGGTTAGGCTTTGTGTTTGCTATCTGCTTCAGATCATCTGTATCAAGCAGAACGGTAAACCTTGCCTCCTGGCCACTCTCCAGATTGTATTTGTTAAGGTCTGAACCGGAAAGATGGAGGCAATAGAAAGCCGGTGCAGTCTCTGCGTCTGTATGTCTGTAAAGCCATACGACAAGCTCGTTGATCTTTTTCTCCTCCTCAGTGGCGTTCACCTCTCCCACATCAGCCTTGGTGGCTACCGGTTGCGGAATGTAAACGGAAATCTGCAGAGAAGGCTGCTGTTCCGGTGTATGGTCTTTATGGCAGGAACTCAGGCTCAGCGATGCAAACAGCGCAACTACTGAAACGGCGATTATATTGCCTGTCATTCTTTCAAATATGTTTTTAAAGCCTCTCATATTCAGCATCTGTTAATAAAGCGGAACATTTGTCGGTGTTGCAAGAATCCAATCTACACTTATCTCCACTCCAACCTCAAGCTGAGGATCCTGAAGATCCGGAATGCAGTTGTAGGCATGCTCGAGTGAGTTGATTTTCAGAGTTACCTCTGTGATGTAATCCTGTTGGAACACGCTCTTAACCAAACTCTTGTCTGCTCCTGTTCCGTTATTGTATTCAATTCTTCCGTACATGTAGAACTTGCTGCCTGGTACGATGTATCCGGTTTCTCCCCTGAATGTAGTGTTGGAGTTGTTCTGGAACTCAATGCAGATAATCACATCCTCCTCCTGCAGGCTCTGCAGCAGCAAAGTGTATGAAGGATTGTTGGTAACTGAACCTGAGTTTGTTATCCAGGAAAGGGTTTCGCGTTTTGCGGACAGCGGCATATTGTCATAAACATAGTACTCGTTTCCGGTAAGAGGGCTGAAGTCAAAGTTCTGCTTGTGCTGGCCGGCAACTATGACAGCAGTCATCGGGAAGTTGCTGTTGTTTACGTTGACATCGGCGTGGTCTTTGTCTTCAAGAATGGAAGAAGTTGTCTTAGCCAGGTTAAGCTTCAGAAGGGCCACTCCATACTGCATAGGATCATTGATCGCTACGGAAACCGCTCCCTTCTTTACAACCGGTCCGAGTCTTCTTTCTCCGGCATTGTACTGGTCAAGTATATTGCTCCAGGCGGCTGACGTGTTCTTGTACCAAGCCGCAATGTTACTTTCCGCAACACTCTCAGAAGCTTCTGAGCCGAGCATCTTTGCTACTGAAACCTGGCTGTTTACATAGTACCACAGGCTCGGAGGGTAGCAGAACCTGTCCATAGGAGCCAGATGGATGTCATAAGTTCCTTCTGATATGACCACGAACTTGCTTCCGTCCCACTGGATGGCTACACAACCTTCAGGGAGCCCCATATTGCCAGGGAATCCTCTCAGGTCCGCATCTTTCAAGGTCAGGGTTGCGCCGGCTCCGCTGCCGGAAACTGTTGCAAATTCTTCTATCCTGTCTCCGATAGTTGCCAGATACAAATCAGAATAAGAGTATGGATTATATTCAGATTTATAAATGTCTCTATAGTAATTGTTGATTACCAGCCTGGCTTGATCTGAACCTGTATTGGCCAAGCCCCTGTACAAGTTCTGGAGAATAACGGTCATTGAAGGGCCGGAGGCTGCAAACATACCCACGCTAAGCAGCTGGTTGCGGAGATTCTGCAAAGCGGAATTGCCGTAATCGGCATCCCAACTGAAAGTGTGAGTGTATTGCCGCCAAGGATTATAATACCAGTCATTATAATAGTAAACCATGACAGAGTAATTGCCTGAAGCATAGTTGCTGTTGGAGATGTTGAGCAGGCTGTTGAGCATATCTGCAATTTTCTGGGCCTTGGCAACTATCGTGGTCTTGGTGGCGGCGTCGGCAATGATAGGCTCTGGTGAGAACGTGATGTCAGAGGCCTTGGAACCGGCATCTTCAGGTATCAGGCTGCCATAGAGGTGCTTGTATTCCTGCGTGCCCTTGGTGTATGTAGTTCCGCCTATAGACACAGGGTTGTCTTCATCAGCCTTGCCATAGACAAGGAAGGAAGCCGTACCGGCGGGAACATATATGTTCTTGTAATAGTGAGAGTTGTTGGAATTCACCAACCCGCGGAATGTACCGGAAGAACCGTCGTTTCCGAAGGTTTTGTCTATACCTGCGTAAGGAAGGGTGAGATAGTCTCCCAGGCGGTGGTCATTCGGGCGGACCTCTCTCTGGACATCAAACGGAAGGAAGTAGATGTCGCTCATGCCGCGGAAGGAAGAAGGGCTTCCGTCTGCCTGGGCTACGCTTGCCAGGGTCTTTGTGGCCGGAGAGTACTTGACATCCTTCATCCCGAAGGCAAGGGAAACCGGGAAACCGGAAGGCTCTACCTCATTTCCTCCTTCAGGATTCTGGTTTTCAGGTGCGGTGCTCTTGCTGCACGCAGCCATCACCAGTATCAATGCAGATACTGATATCATCCCCATCGCCGATGAAACTTTCCTCAGCGATGATGTTATTTTCCAAATATATTTGCGTGCAACCTTCATTATATCTTTATTGTGTTTATCTGCTTAATTCTTTTTTTGCGGTTCCTTTGTCGCTTTCCCGTTCGTGAACGGTTAGCTGAACCGTTGTTCTTTTTCTGCTACAATATAGGATCAAAGTGTCCTCCAGGCGTCCAGTCAAGTATGACGCTCACTCCTACGGTCGGGATGTCTGTCCTTACCACACCGTCATCGTAGAGCTTGGCCTTTACAATCATCAGCTGGCCTGCCCTGAGCGGCATTTTGACGCTCAAAAGTGTACGGGTGATGGTTCCGTCCGGAAGGGTGGCGTAGCAGTGCCATGCCCAGAGACCTTCAGTGCTGCCTACAGATACAAACGGCTCCGTAGTCTCGATGATGGTCTTGCTTCCAGGCGTGTCCTTGGACGGGTAGTTAACGGCGGCAAAGCATCTCTGCGTACCCTCCGTTACAGGCAGCTCATCGCACTTTATGATTGGAGACTTGTCATACTTGTATGTGCTGTCCGCTATCCTGAAAGAGTTTGCATAACCCGTGGTGCAAATCCTCAGGTTCTTTATCTTGCTGCCGGTTGTGTCTATCACCAGGGCCGTGGCAGCGTTGGCCATATAGAGCTTCACATGGAAGGTCTGGCTTATTCCTGCCTTCACATCCATATCCGCCCTTGCAGTAAACAGGCCTGTCTTGTGGGTGGAAAGGGAGTCTCCGTCTTTCTGGTAAAGCTCTGCGGTATTATGGTACTCGTCTGCGGTCAGACTTACCTGCTGGTTGTTCTGCAGGTTTGCTGACGCATTGTGAAGATAGTGGTGCACAGGCAGATGCAGCGTAAAGCTTTTCTGGCTGGCGTCCATTATCCTGTTCTCCTGGTGGAGGCGGATTTTGTCCGCCTCTGCACCATAGAACGATAAATCTACATCATGGGCAAAGTCCGTGAAGATATCCTTCAGATAGTTCTGCAGAGCATCTTTCACATAAGAGTCTGATGTCTGGTCAAGTTTTGTGTTTATTTCTGTTGAAACATTGGTCACGAGCCTCAGCTCATAATCTATTTCAGCGTCAACGGCACATTCGTCCAGGTTATCATCTATCCACTCCTTGCATCCCGTCAGAAGAGGCAGGATGCAGAGAGCGATAGCTGAACTTTTTATGAAATTAGAAATCTTCACGTTCTTTGTCTTTATGGTTAATCCTTCAATTCAGTTTTTTGATTACTGACCAAGGACGATATTATCAAATTTGAGACCTGTGCTCCAAGCAAGATCTACGCTCAGACCAAGGGAAATCTGGGTTGACCTCAGATCAGGAACGGTAACATAAGCATGCTGCAAGCTTGTTCTGTTGAGGACAAAGTTTGCAGTTGTCATGTAATCCTGGATGAATACACGCTTCTCCTGGATTGTGCTTCCGTCTGCATTGTAAGGAGGAAGAGCATAGTCTGTAGGCCAGGTAATGGCTGCCAGAGAAGCATCTGTAGGATCAAGCTTACCTATGAGGTAGAATGTACCGCCTGCGCGTACAAGGTTGGATTCTCCCCAGAAATCCTTGCCGGTTGCGTTGGTGAACTCAAGAGCTACATAAACGAAGTTCTGAGTACCGCCGGTAGTATAGTTGTCCCATACCAGAGTATAGGTCTCCTCGTTTGCAGGAGTAGGAACAGCTGCTGAAACAATATCCTTGTCGTAAACTACATAGTTGAAGCTGCCGTCCTTGGAAGTATAGTCCCAACCTACGGTCTTGGTCTGTCCACCAACCAGAATACCGGTGAGGGTGAACTGTCCGGCTGTTGCTTCAAACTTGTTGTTCTCCTCAGTTGCACCTTTACGGGCTTGCTGGATGGCAGCATTGTTGTCCTCAAGCTCTGTAACGCCAGAAGCAAAAGCTACTGAAGTCTTGAGCAGAGAAGTACCATAGTTGATATTCTGACCCATAGCAACGCTGCGGGTGGTTGAGAGCACGTGCTTTCCGATTGCGCTCCAGTCAGCTGTCCATTTTGAATTGTCCAGCCAGTTGTCTGTACCATCCGGATAGTCATTGGTTACGTGAGGATCGTTGGATACTCTGATAGCGCTGTTGCCGAAGTAGCAGAGCTCTGCAGGGTAAGTGTAGTTGTAAACATTGTGAGTTACACCTGAAATTCCGCTGTGAACATCATTGGTGTAAGCCCAGGTTGCAACAGGAGCAGTCTGACTGATAGTTACAGTAAGCTGTGCAGCACCCATAGGAAGGCCCGGAACAACAGCAGGGAAGTCAGCAACTTCGTTGCTTACGTCTGTGTATGAAGCAAGGCCTGCGTTATTCTTCAAAGTAGATATTGCGTTGGCGCTGGTTCCGTTAGATGTGAACTCGCGGATTCTCAGACGGATTTCAATAGCTACCTGCTTTGCAACAAATTCCTGCCAGGAAACTGGGGTTGCCTCAGCAACCTTGTCTATTACTGCATGGAGGTCTGTCATCATCTTTGTTACAGATGGGCCGCTACCGGCTCTTGCCTCATTATCATAAACAGTGTTGAAAGTCTTGAAGGCGTCTGCCAGAATCTCACCAAGAGAGCACATAGGAAGAGATGGATTCAGAGGTGCTACAGTCTTTGGAGTTATAACACCGCTTGAAGAAACATCTACGAAGTCGCTCCACTTGAGATCTATTGCGCCAGGACGTCCGTCAACACCGTCATTCTTCTGGCCGTCAAAAGTCAGAGAGTTGAGATCAGCGTGATATGTAGTCTGAACTGCGTGGTTAATGAGAGTGGCTATTATTTCCTGATAATGAGCCATCTGAGTAGCCTTATCAGAACCGGATTCAACTCTTGGGACGAGTGCGAAAGCGTGGTTTGAGATGTCTGCATTTGAAGCTGCAAAGGTTACTTTTCCCTGCTGGTCATCAGTACCGCTCTTGATGGCCTTGCCCCAGAACATGAGGGCGTTGGTCTCAACAGGGAGAGAAAGCTCGATGACACGGCGGCTCTTTGGACTTCCGTCAGGATCAAGTTCACCGGCTGCAAGAATCTTGCCGAGAGCAAAGGTCTTGGCTGCAGTTGTTGCAGTTGCCACGTGCTTGCCGTCATTGGTTGTACCAAGCTTGTAGGCAAACAGCTGTGCGTTGTCAATACCGCGGAATGCCTCAAAAATGGTTGCCTGAGCATTTGCGGAGGTCATTTTGGTTGCAGGGGTGTTACCGGTAGAAACGTTGAACACGAAGTTGGCGTTTACGGTTGCACCTGCCTTGCCGTTCTCTACAGGATCTTCTCCCTCAGGAGTGGTGTCGCTCTTTGAGCAAGAGAGAGCCAGAACTGAAGCAGCAAATCCCATAAGGGCGAATTTGAAAACAGTTTTCATCTTTTAATGCTGTTTAAAATTAGTTAGTTATTGATTTGTTGGATTTATTTGTTTCTGTTATATGTTTTAGCTTTAGAAGCTTACCTGTAGCCTTTGTTTTTATTTTTTTGATTATCTCGATTTTTACCTTGATTATTTGTTTGTTTCTTGATTATCTTGAGTTTTGCGATTGATTGTCTTTATTTTTACCTTGATTGTTTCAACTGCTGGACTTGACGGTTGTACTCCTCCATCTTCTTGTTATACTCTTCAACCTCTTTCTTGTATTTTTCATACTCAGCCCTGTCAGCCTGGTATTTCTTTATTGCCGCCAGATTCTCTTTCGCAGCAGCCGCATCCTCTCCTCCCCTGGCTATTGCCTTTTCAAGATACTGGACAGCTTCAGCCTCCCTTCCGTTGAGGAACAGGGCGGCAGCAAGAGTGTTGTAGCTTCTCGGATCCTCTTTCTGGGCCTCTATCAGCTTCAAGGCTTCTTCATTCTTGCCTGCTTCCAGCAGATCTATACTGGTGTTGATAGCCTTTGCGGTGTCATCCACGTAATCGTAATATATAGTAAGGTATCCGGAATTTCTCTGGTCGGCGAGCAAAGCCTTCAAGATTTTAGGATAGGTCCTGCGGCCATTGAGCGCCTTTATCCTGGCTTCTCTCCTGTCGAGGTTCTCTTCTGAATTGATGATACTCATAACTTGCTCAAGCTCAGTCTTTGACAGGTTGTCTCCACCTCCGGCGAGGATGAGATCGTTGATCTGGTCTTTGAACTCGCTCCAGGCCTCTCCGCCACCATATAAGTCGAACAAATCATCCGGTATGTTGAGCTTGTCCTGGATATAAAGCTTCAGGGCAAGGGCACGGTTGTTTGAAAGTTTTATGTTGTTGGCGTTGGAACCCTCCACAGAGGCCAGACCGATAATCTGCATCTTGGCCATCTGATGACGGGCGTCTCTCATAACGGTGCCGGTGACATCTATGATCTTGTCCAGGATTTCAGCGTTGTTGCGGAAATTGTACTTGAGGATGTGTTTTCCAACCTCAAAGTTTACATAAAGAAGTTCCTTTTCCTTTCTCAGGATTCTGTCCGGTGTATAAGGCTTGTACTCGGAGATAGGCTTGAGGAAGCTGTTGGTAAGAGCCAGTTCATCAGCCACGCCCTTCTTAGGTGTTACGGTCTTCAGCACAGGAGGTGCAATGTTTGGAGGGGTTACTTCCTTTGGTTTCTGAGGTTCAGGGATAGTTACGGTCTGGATTACCTCCTCAGCGGTCTGCCTCTTTACAAAATTATAAGCAAGATTAAGACCAAGTTTAGGAACTACTCCCCAGCTCTTGTCCTTTCCGATTTCTGTTCCGCAATAGCCACATTCATACTGCTTGGCGTTGTTTTTACCTACAGCAGCACCGGCCTCAAGCTCGAGTCTCCAGCGGTCGTTGAGCCACCAGGAACGCCCCAGGAAAAGACCGATTCCCAGCCAGTCTCCTTCCAGACGGCTGTTTTTGGCCTTCTTGTACATTCCGAACGGGAACTTTACGGCAGCAACATTATAATGGGTATATACCAGATCCAGTCCAAAGAACCATTTCTCGTAAACCTCCTTAGGCCAGATGCGGAGCTCAGGAACAGCCAGAAGGTGCTTCCACTTCTTCTCCTTCATCTTGTCATTGTCCCAGGCAAGGAAACGCGGCCAAGGCTTGAGGCCAAAGTTGCCTCCCAAGCTAACATGCTTGGAAACAGGGATTTCCAGGCCAAGATTCGGAGTACCGCTACCTGCATAGAAAAGGTTTGTGCGCAGAGAAACGCCATGATTCCTCAAAGTGTCTTTCTGCTCTTCCTGCTGCGTCTGATAGGACTCAGACTGCGCATTTGAGCGCACACCGGCACAAATTACCATAGCCAAAGCCAGTCCCGCTGCCGATAAAGCTCTATGTAATGTCTTTGCCATTTACTTATTTGATATAGTATATGTTCTTGTAAATACTTGCGTTTCAGTGTTTTGCCCCCCTATAGTATAAATTGCAGGCACAAAAAGGCAAAATCACGACAAATATACAAATATTACCCACAAATGCAAGAAAAAACATTCTTTTGAAACAAATAATTCTCAAAAAATGTTCCGTTGGTCTAAATTGAACTAATTTGAACCAAATAGGACCAATCTAAATGGAGGCAAAACCGGAGGGCAACCTGAAGAATGTTACTTCAGGCGTGATATTCTGTCCGTAAGTATATTCTTATATGAGGATTTCAGGTCTTCCGGCAAAAATGAACTGTCTATCAATACTGTCCATGCAGGAAGATTCTTTGTCATCTTGTTGATTATCTTTACAGCTACTGCATCCGGGATTCCACTGCCAGTCAATGCATTAAGGAACGAAAGCTTGTCAAAACCGGTTTTTCTTCCACCTACTTCAAAGGGCATTGCCATTTCCTCAGGATCATTCGGATCCGCAAGTGCCACTGACAAGAGGTCATAGGCTGGAGACAAAGTGTATTCTCCGCCCCCGTTATCTATCAGTGAAAAATTCTTGCAGTGCATATCAGAATTGCCTGTAATCCAGGAAAACAATACTATTTCCCAAAACCTCTGGACATCAAGCATCGGGGCTGCAGCATAGCGTTTTATGGTTTCTGCAAGTTGTGGATAGGTTCCAAAGTATTTATGTTCCGTGAGACGGTTGGAAAGCTGGCACATATCTAGCATTGATATTTTCTTACCCTTGGCAGTCCTGTCCATTCTCAATGACAGATAGCCAAGTTCTCCATCTGCCATACGTATGAGAGTATGCCGCGCTGTACGGATTCCGGCCGATTCTGCCATTTTCATTGTCAGATCTTCTATCTCCGGCAGACAGGGATATTTTGAACTTTGCGGTTTGAATATGTACTTGCCCCATAGCCCAACGATTGTAAATTTATCGGGCTCGTTTTTTTTTCCGCGGTTAACGTTTAAAGACATCTTAGCCTGTACACCGGTTATTGAAGTGCTGGCACGTATAACCTGACGGGCAAGATCAGACATATTTTCTCTAGTATAGGGCAAAAGTGGAGGGGTGACGGTTCCGAAGAATTTCCTTGAACATTCTGGATGAAAATCTACCTGATTATCATCCAAATCCCTATAGCAATATAGACATTTGTCCTTGCATTTATTCATGGCTCATAGGTTTTACGCTGATGTTTCCAATGCAATCTTTGCAGCATGAAAGAAGAAGTGACATCCTGTCTCTTGGATCTATTTTCCATGATGAGGAAGCTATTTCCAGAAGCCATCCTTCTGGAATAAGTCCATCAAAGACGGGGAATATCATTTCCTTGAAATATGGTTTATCTGTCAAGGGCATTGTAGGACTGATGGCAACACTATTCGGATTTGCGAGATAATCCTTGTCATACATGAAATGAAAGCCATCCTCATTTTCTGTGAGAATGCCGCAGAATGAATCATTCAAGTATATTTTAGCCTGTTTCATTGCCGTTCATTTTTTATTGGTCCAAGAGATTCTCCGAAAAGGTCAAGAACCGCATTTACCTTGTCCATTCTTAATGTCTTTTTGCCTTGTTCCAGATCTCTGACAAAGCGAAGGCCCACTCCAGCTCTTTCTGAAAGCTCCACTTGAGTTAATTTGTTGGCTTTCCTCTTTTGCTTTATATGTTGTGAAAGTGTCATAAAAATTATACCATAACGGGTGCAAATTTAATAATAATCTCATAAATTATATCAATAAGGGTATATATTTTAATCTAAGAATATACTTATACCCGATATGGTATAAATTAACATCGTTTTGCATTTGAAACTGAGAAATGTGTAACTTTAAAGCTCTAAAGCGTGCTGATGAGTTTATTTGGCAGATTGGCATATTCCGGTTTCCTTAGGTTGGCAGGGAGGTTTTCCTGCCTTCTTGTGCTGCTTGTTTCTTCAGCGATGATGACTTCTGCTCTAATGGCCCAGCAGAGGGAACTTAATTATGTTGCTGCGGATTCTGCTAGTATTTCCGAGCATACTTGTTTTGTTTTTGACAGTACCGGAAGGTTTGAAGGCAGAATTGAAATGCCGGATTATTCCCGCTGCGTATTGATCCGGAAGAAGGATGGATCCGGTTCTGTGATGGCCAGGTTCGCTGACCCTGAGCATGATCCGTTCCTTATAGACAGCACCACAAGGATAACATTTGTGGACAGGCATTACATACGTTCTCTTTTGAAAAAGGCAGGAGCAAAGAAAGGTCTTGCTCACGGGATTCTGCTTGGCAGCTTCTTCTTGGCGGCAAGGAGCGGCTATGGCGGGAGACTGGACTTTGCCGGCAACGCAGATTACGGGATGGAGGACTGCGTGTTTTATGTGACGTACTCAAGGAAAGGCGGCTATGTGGTCCACAACAAGTTCAACTTCGGGAATTTCATGTGGGGAGCATCGGCAAAATCCATGGGCGTTCCCGGCTTTCTGGCCAGATGGGGTTCTCACTTCAACAATTTCTTCCTTTCTCCTGACACCAAGTGGACTTTGGATTCAAAAGATGATATCTTTTCCATAAAACACGGTTACCGTTCCGGGCAGTAAAAATATTTGTTGTACAATATAAAAATTGTATTACATTTGCTTGTGGAATTGATGGTTCGTATGGAACAGTGGCTGAAATATTCTAAGATGATAGCTCTTCAGGTACAATCCGGTATGGAAGAGAATGGTTTGACGCAAAAGCAGTTGGCTCAGCGGATGGGGTGCAGCCAGCAGCATGTGTCGGCTTTGCTTAAAGGAAGTTCCAACCTTACCCTTGAAACTATAGCCAGGATTGAAAAAGCTCTTGGGATGGATCTGATTGGCTCTGCGATAACTCATGTGCGTGGGTATGAGAACAGCAACCTTTATCATCCGGTGCTTAATGAACCGGAGGCGCCTAAGTACGGAAAAACTGCCAAGGCAAGAGGAGATGGAGGAAGGACAGTGCGGTACCCGATAGGTGTACAGACATTTGAGAAGATAGTTGAGGAAGGGCTTGCTTATGTTGACAAGACGGCATTGGCTTATAAACTGGCCAAAGAGCATTTTGTTTTCTTGAGCCGTCCCCGCAGGTTTGGCAAGAGCCTTCTGCTTTCCACTCTGGATTCTTATTTCAGCGGCAGGAGAGATTTGTTCAGAGGTCTTGACATAGATAAACTTGAAGAAGATTGGGTGGAGTATCCGGTTCTTCATTTTGATTTTTCGGGGGTTGGTTATAAATACGGAGAATCTTTGGAAGAATTGTTTGATTATTATCTGACAATTTGGGAAGAGCAGTATGGAATAGAAAAGTCTTCAAATGATAGTGGACTACGTTTCCGGCATATAATAGACAAGGCATCTGCTTCTGCCAAGACAGGTGTTGTCATTCTGATTGACGAGTATGACAAACCGTTTGTGGAGAATCTTGGTGATCATACCGTGATGGACCTTTTCAGGAAAAAGCTTAAGTCTTTTTATGGCATTTTGAAAGCCAAGGAAGACAAAATCAGGTTCTGTATGCTGACAGGTGTTTCAAAGTTGGGCAAACTGAGCGTGTTCAGTGCACTGAACAACCTGAAGGACATTACTTTGGATTTGGATTATTCTGAGATTTGCGGAATTACTGAAGATGAACTGCACGAGTATTTTGATGCGGGAATTACTGAGATGGCTAAGTTCAGGAATATGGGCAAGGATGAGTGTTACAGGGAGTTCAAGAAGATGTATGACGGCTATCATTTCAGCTATGGCGCAAAAGGGATGTACAATCCTTTCAGTGTTCTGAATGCGTTGTCCTCCAAACGGTTTGCAGGGTTCTGGTATGAAACCGGGACTCCGACTTTCCTGGTGGAATATCTCAGAAACGGTGGCTATAAACTGGATGATCTTCAGACCAGCGGTATTCCTGAATCAACCCTGACCGGTGCAAACTACTATGAACCGGATCCGGTAACTCTTCTGTATCAGACTGGTTATCTGACAATAAAGAGCTATGATGAACGTTTCAGGACTTATGTCCTGGATTACCCGAACGACGAGGTCAAGGGAGGTTTCCTTCAGGCGATGAGTTTGATCTACACTCCTCTGATGGAAAAGAGGGGGGACTTTGCCGTTTACCGCTTCGTGAAAGATATCGAGGCCGGAGATGTGGAAAGCCTGATGAACAGGTTTGTGGCATTCTTCGCTGATTCTGACTATCAGGTGCAGGGCAACCTGGAGCTTTATTTCCAGAACACATTTGCCGTGATGCTCAAGATGATGGGGATGTATGTCCAGACCGAAAAGCACACGTCAAACGGGAGAATTGATGTAGTGTTCGACACGGCAGACTATTTGTATGTCATCGAGATAAAAAGGGATGAGAGTGCGGCTGTGGCTCTGTCACAGATTAAGGAAAAGGGTTATGACAAGCCCTATCTGGCATCGGGGAAGAAAATTTATACGATAGGCGTCAGTTTCTCCACTGAAACCAAGCGGATAGAAGAGTGGATCAAGGAGTAGCAGGATTTATAATTGAGAGTCAGGAATAATATGAAGGTTTTTGAAATGGACAGAATGACTTTGAGGGCTGTTTTGCTTGCGGGGCTGTTGAGTTTTTGCTGTGTTTGCGGGGCGGATTGTCTGGCGCAAGATGCAGGCAAGATTACGCAGAGCCGGGTGGATTCTGCCGCTGTCCATTTTTGGGACAATGTGGATTTGTCTGACAGCACCCTTTATGCCTTGCCCGTTGGAGTATCAGCAGAAGAATCTTTCTCAGCGATGGAGGAGAAGGTGGCAGGCTTCTTTGCACTTCTTGGCTCTTCATCTGATTCCGTTGCCATTCAGGCTGTCAGTGAGCTAATGGACAGGGCGTTGGAAGCAACTGTAACTATACGTGGAACTGTAGTGGGCAGCGCTTATGGTAGCCCTGATCCTTACGGATTCTTTCTTTCAGCGGCGGAGAAGTATTTCTACAGTGTCCAGTCTCCTTACTACAATGAGGAAATGCTGCTGCCGTTCCTGGACCACAAGATTGCAAGGGAAGACATCGCTGAGATAGAAAAAAGCCGGGAGAAGTTCCTTGTGGCCCAGATAAAGAGGAATATGGTTGGCTCCATGGCTGAGGATTTCGCTTTTGAGCTGGGGGATGGTAAGAGTGCTTCTTTATACAAGGTTCTGGGCGGACTTTCCGAGAGGCAGTCTTTGATGATTGTTTTCTTTTCTGCGGACTGCCGGGACTGCAAAGACGGAATAGCCAGGCTTAAGTATTCTCCGGCTGTTTCCAAAAAGATTTCCGAGGATGAGCTCAAGGTGCTGGCTGTTTGTGTGGAGGGCCGTCTGAAAGATGTGCTTTCCATGATTCCGGACACTTGGTTCAAGGCCTCAGATGACGGCGGCATTATCATCAATTCCATTTACAGCATCCGCCACCAGCCCTCTGTTTACATTTTGGACAGGGAAGGGGTCATCCAGCTCAAGGATGCAGATGTTTCCTCCGCTATCGACTATCTGATAAACTGGTAATCTCTTAATGTCATAATTGCCAGGAGTGTCTGGAAGCTCCTCGAAATACAGATATACATAGAGTAACTAATGGGAAAATTCTTATTATATTTGTACACTTGCGTTAATGGGATTATAAAGTTTATTACAAACATAACAGCCGATGAAAATCAAGACTCTTTTTGCAGCAGCGCTTTTGCTGCTGGTATGCTTTGCCAATGAGGCGAAGGGGCAGAAAGCGGCAATCAAGAGCAACCTGCTCTATGATGCAACCGCAACTTTGAATCTGGGAATAGAGTTCGGTTTGAGCGAGAAATGGACTATGGACGTTTCCGGTAACTTCAACCCCTTCCGTTTTCCGGGTGGACACCGTTGGAAACACTGGATGGTGCAGCCGGAAATCAGATATTGGACTTGTGACCGCTTTGCCGGCAATTTCTTTGCCTTCCACGCCCTTGGTGGAATGTACGATGTGGGTAACATAGATTTCCTGAAATTCAAAGTACTGGGCTATAACTTCAAGAACATGAAAGACAAGCGCTATGAGGGCTGGTTTGCCGGAGTTGGTGCCGGCTGGGGCCATGACTGGGTTCTTTCCAGGCATCTGAACCTTGAGGTAGAAGCGGCTTTGGGTTATATGTTCACGCGTCAGGACAAGTACAAGCCTTACAACGCGCACACTCCTTACGTTAAAGACCACAACCGCCATTTCTTTGGTCCTACAAAGCTTGCTTTGAGTCTGGTATATGTATTCTAAATTATCGCGACAAAAATGAAAATCATGAGAAAATATATATTGTTGGCTGCAGCTTTTCTGATGATTGGCTCAGCATACGCCCAGAAGGTAGTCAACCGTACAGGAGATGTCTTTACCAAGGGCGTCAGGACAAGCAATGTAACTCTTGCTCCGGAAGGAGGACTGATGAAGGTGGCTATGGACATAGACTATGCGGCTGCATCTGTTGAAAAGAAGGAGTCTCTGGACATTGTTCCTTATCTTACGGACGGAACCCATACCAAGGAGCTTCCTGCTCTGGGGCTTTACGGCAGCAACCGCTACTGGAAATATGTCAGGGAACATCATACATCGGCCAGAACCTTCAAGTTGTACAACACAAAGAAGGCTCCGGCAACCGAGCATTATACAGCAAGCGTTCCTTACGAGAAATGGATGGACAACTGCCAGCTGCTTTTGAAACAGACCAGCCGCGGATGCTGCAACACAACTCTCGGGCAGGGTGTTGAGACACTGGCCTCATATCTGAAGCAGGAATTCAGGTTTGCTCCTGATTTCCAGTATGTACAGCCTGTAGCTGAGGCTGTCAAGAACCGTGCGGAGCAAGGCGAGGCTTACCTTTCCTATGCTGTGGGAAAGAGCGCTGTTGTTGAAAATTTCCAGAACAACGCTGCCGAGATAAACAAGATTCTGGATTTTGTCAAAGTTCTCAAAGACAATCCTGAAGAGTATAAGGTAAAGGGCATCGCTCTTAAGGGCTTTGCATCTCCTGACGGAAGTTATTCTGTAAACGAAAAACTTGCAAAGGCCCGTACCGAGAGCCTGAAGGGAGTTATTTCCAAAGCTCTGGGAACCAAAGAAATTCCTGTATCCACTTCTTATCTGGCTGAGGATTGGGACGGCGTTTGCCGCTGGATAGAGGCTTCTTCCCTGGACAAGAAAGACGAGATTCTGGCAATTGTTAAGGGCAGCCTGTCTCCTGATGCCAAGGACAAGAAACTTGCGTCCGCTTTCCCTGCACAGTACAAGCAGATCAAAGGCGAGTGCTATCCGGCCCTCAGAAGAGCAAGTTATGTCGTTGACTATGAGGTAGTGCCTTATGTTGATGTCAACCAGATAAAAGCCAAGATAAACTCCAATCCTAAGGATCTCAGCCTTAACGAATTCTTCATGGCCGCAAATTCCTGCCAGACCGGAAGTCCGGAGTTCTGTGACATTATGGAGAAGGCTCTTGCCCAGTATCCTTCTAATGAGATTGCCATCCTCAATGCTGCCAATTCCGCTATGGGTTCCGGTAATATGGCAAGGGCAGGAGAACTGCTTTCAAAGCTTCCGGACGGGGGTAGCAGCAATCAGGCTCCGTACTTTACATACGCTAAGGCCGTTTATCAGGCTTTGAACAAGAACTATGCAAAGGCGGCTCAGATGTTCGCATCCATAAAGGACAAGGTACCTCAGGCAGCGAAGGCTCTGGAGCAGATCCAGAAGGCGGATGTGCTGAAATCTGTGTCTGAATAGTTGAGGTTTTGATGAGCATCAGGGGCAGGGCATTCCGCAGAGCCGCCCTGAGGCGGGGCGTGGTTTGTACAGTTGTCTTTGCTGTGCTTGCTGCAGCTTTATGTCTGACAGTCAGGGAATACGGTCATAGGGCCAGAATCCGGTTGGCCGGAAATCCAGCAGCCCTGGACTCTGTAGCCCGCTCCATTTCTCTCAATCTGAAATCTCCCCAAATTGCCAAGGGCGGTGCCCTTAGCGCGATGAGGGGAGATTTTTCATCTCTTCTTGCCAGAAGCATCGCCGAGCCTGACGGCAAGGTAAATGCTGTCCTCAAGTCTTTCAGCCCGGACTCCAGCCTTCTGGCAATGAAGAAACTTTGCTCTTGGTCCAAGGGTGGAGAAGTCTGTCTAAGTTACTTCTCGTATGATTCCCTTTCTTCTTTGAAGACGTTTGAGTTCTTTTCTTCCAGGGCTTTGGCTATGGTTCCCGAGGCTTTCAAGGGAGAAATGAAGGAAGCGGGGGCGGGGAATTCTCTTTTCGGTCTCGGTTTGGGAAGCTTGCCGTGGCGTTCTTGCTGTGCCTGTCTGGCTCTGCTGTTCTTTATCTGGCTGGTTCTATGTGCAATATGGTGGATGAGAAGACGCAGGCTCTACAAGGAAGAAGGACTGAGGAGTCTCAAGGAGGCGTCCAAAGCCATAGAAGGCGGGAAGGATTCAGGCCGCCGCGGCAGTTCCGTATTGTTGGGGGCTTTGGAAGAGTTCCCTCATTTCAAGGAAAAGTATTGCGGTGCTCTGATACGCAAAAGACAGGTAGGGGAGTTGGCTTCCAGAATTAGAAAGTCCATCCCTGACAAAGAGGCTTGTCTGGTAAATATTCTCTGCGTTGATGAAACTTGCGTTTACAAAATCAGACGCAGCGGATTGCTTGAGGCTCTGATCGAGGGCAGGGCGTCTCATCTTATGGAATATGGTCAGGATCTTGATTCTTCTTCAACTGCATACCGTTTCCCGGATACTGTGCGTCTGAAAGAAGAGAATTCAGGCAATCTTCTGATAATGCTCCACCCTCCTTTGTCCACAGAAAAAGTGCCTGAGGCCTATCTTCAGGACGCATCGCTGAATATCATAGTTTCAGACGCAAAGGCCGGATGGCCTGAGTCTTACAAGGCTTTTGCCTCCAATATCCCGAATTCCGGAATCCTCCTTGTTGACATGCCGGTTTCCGGGAAGAGCCGCAAAGTGCTGAAAGATGCCGGGAAGCCGCGGCGTTATCTTCCTTCTGAGAGAAGGTTCAGTCTTGTGGTGCTTCTGTGCAGCAGCTATACGCCTGCTTTGGTGGAGAAGACTTGCCGGAGCTTGTACTATTCCTCTACCGGAGAAGATTCCAAGGGAGCGGAGAGCCTTATGGAAGTGTCTGCCTTGGGTTTTGAGTATGAAGTCAGGCCTTTCCGCCTTTCTGCCGGCAAGGTGCTGTCCAACCTGGAGGTGTCATCTTCAGAAGCTGATGCATTTGTTGTTCTGAAGGCCGGATGCACGGTGGGCAAGAATTTCCTCAGCGATATATGCTCTGCATTTTATGCTGGAGCGGACGCGGTCCAGTGCCGTGTTGAGGGTAGGGCCAAAACTTCCGGAACCTTGAAAAGGGATAGCCGCAGGGGACTTTCATGCAGGAGGCAGGAATTCGGTTTCGCGGCTACCGGTTATGGAGTCAACTTATTGAAAAACACTGCGGAAGGTGAGCGTCCTGAATTTTTCATGGACTACTTGGAAGATACTTCCGTTTTCTTTTTGTAAATTCGCCACATTATGGACAACAATTACAATACTACAAGGGCTAAGCTTCTGATGCCTGAATATGGACGGCATGTGCAGGACATGATTGAGTATGTGGCAAACATTCCGGACCGCAAGAAGCGCAACGAACAGATCCAGGCTGTTGTTTCCGTGATGGGGACCCTTAATCCGCAGCTGAGGGATGTAGTGGATTTCCGCCATAAGCTTTGGGATCATGTGCAGATTATTTCTGACTTCAAGATAGATATAGATTCTCCTTATCCGCTTCCTTCAAGGGAGAGCGTTCAGACACGCCCGGACCCGATACCTCTGAAAAAAGACAAGATCAGAGCTGCCTGCTACGGCCGTAACATCCAGAACATGATAGACTTGATAGCTGACCGTGAGGACGATGACGTTAAGAAGTACATGATAAAAGTCATTGCCTACTACATGAAGCAGCAGTATCTTATCTGGAACAAGGACTCAGTGTCTGAAGAGACCATCTTCGAAGATATAAAGATGCTCTCCGGCGGACGCGTCATAGTTCCGGAGGATGTTCACATCGGAGCAGGGCAGGCGGACGCTTCTACCCGTAAACCACACATTCCTGGTACTCCGCAGCAACCGCGCCCACAGCATAACAACAACAAGAAGCAGAAAAACAAGAGGTGGAAGAAGTAATGGGAAAGAGCAAGAAAAAACAGAAGGAAAACGATCAGATAATCGCCGAGCAGGAGATGGCCGCCCCTCAGAGGAAAGACGGCATCTATCTGATTTGCGGGTTGGTTTCTTTGGCCATTGCTATCTATACGCTCATAGCTTTGGTGTCATATATTTTCACATGGGCTCACGACCAGAGTTCCATAATGGGGAACGATATATTCAGTTCTCTGTCTTCAGTTGAAAACGGTGGCGGAAAAATTGGTCTTTGGTGGGCGAATCTTTTGGTATCCAAGCTGTTCGGGCTCGGCGCCTTCATAATTCCGTTCTTTTTCTTCGGGGTAGCCCTTTTCTGCCTGAAGATAAAGAAGGTCAGGTTGCTGAGGCTGTTCTTCATCACGGTTTTCGGCTGCATACTGATTTCTGTCCTGTTCTCGTTCATATTTTCCTTCACGGGAGTTGACCGCCTCTTCGGAACAAGTGCCGGAGGTTCCTACGGCTATTATGTAAACTCTTACCTCAAGAGCATGATTGGAGTTCCGGGCACCGCCGCAATTCTTATTATCGCGATAATAGGCTGGCTCATAATCATCAACAAGAGCCTTATCAAACGTCTTAGCGATGGTTTTGCAGGGGTTGGGCAAAGGCTGGAGCGCTCAGGCGGCGATGGGGAGGACAATCTCGAGGGAGACCTTGAAGGAGAAGACCTTGAAGGAGAAGACCTTGAAGGAGAAGATTTCCCTGCAGATGATGCGGAAGAAGATAACTCCGGCGAGACCATCTCCGGGAACAGCGAGGGTTCTGCTGAAAGCGCTGATGGCGGAACTTCCATATCTCACGGCGGAGAACCTGTGGATGAGGCAGATGTGATTGCACGCCGTCAGAAAGCATTGGAAATAAAAGTTGTAGGAGAGGAGGATCTATCCGGCAGCGATGGTCAATCTGAAAACATTCCGGTGGAGGGCAACTCTGAAACAAAGAGCAGCACCCCGGGTACTGACGTGGAACTGGAAGTGAAGGAGACTGATGGTGCGTCCGGGAATGAACTTCTCGGCGAATATACGGAGGAGGAACTTCAAAAGACATTCGATCCTCGTCTGGAACTCCCTTATTATGAAGCTCCTACTCTTGATCTGCTGGAGTCTTACAGAGACAAGTGGTACGAGGTGTCCAGAGACGAGATGGAGCGCAACAAGAACAAGATCGTGGCTACTCTTGCCAATTACAAGATAGGTGTTGCCAAGGTTTCCGCCGTAAAAGGTCCTACGGTAACTCTTTATGAAGTGGTTCCTGCTCCCGGCATCAGGGTATCCCAGATAAAGCGTCTGGAGGAAGATATCCAGCTGTCTCTGGCGGCGAAGGGTGTCAGGGTTGTAACTCTTCCGGGTACCAACGCGGTGGGAATAGAGGTTGCCAACGAGAAGCCAAGCGTGGTTTCCATGATGTCCTGCCTGGAATACCTCCAGACAAGGATGAAAGAGCCTGGCAGCAAGGAAAGCGGCTATGCTCTTCCGGTTGCTATCGGAAAGACTATTTCCGGAGAGGTGTTCACATTTGACCTTGCCAAGACTCCGCACCTTCTCATAGCAGGTGCTACGGGCCAGGGCAAGTCCGTGGGACTGAACGCACTGATAGCTTCACTTCTCTACACCAAGCATCCTTCAGAGATAAAGTTTGTGCTAGTGGACCCGAAGAGAGTGGAGCTTTCTCTCTACTCCCGTCTGGACAAGCATTTCCTGGCTTGCCTTCCGGATACAGAAGACAAGGAGACTCCGGTAATTACAGATACACAAAAGGTTGTCTCAACACTCAAGTCTCTTTGCGTTGAGATGGATGAGAGATACAAGCTGCTGGAGGCTGCAAGGGTAAGGAACATAAAGGAATACAATGAAAAGTTCCTTGAGCGGAAACTCAACCCGGGCAAAGGCCATAGGTTCCTTCCATACATAGTTCTAATCATCGATGAGTATGCCGATCTGATTATTACCGCAGGGAAGGATGTTGAGATACCTATCACCCGTCTGGCCCAGCTGGCCCGTGCTATAGGCATACATCTGGTGATTGCTACCCAGAGACCTACCGCTTCTGTGATTACAGGTAACATCAAGGCCAACTTCCCGGCCAGAATCGCCTTCTATGTGCGTTCCAGCATAGATTCCCGTACCATTCTGGATGAGAGCGGAGCAAATCAGCTGATAGGCCGCGGAGATATGCTTTACGCTACAGGAAGCGATATAACCCGAGTGCAGTGCGCTCTTATTGAGACCAAGGAAATTGACCGTGTGGTTGAATCGATTGCAAAGCAGCCGGGTTACTCTACGGCATTATATTTGCCGGAACCTCCCGATGACGAGGAGAGTTCTTCTGATGTAGGCTACAAGGCGGTGCCGATAGGAGAGGCTGACCTGAGCCGCAGAGACGAGTACTTTGACGACGCGGCGCGTCTGATAGTTTCTGCCGGAAGCGGTTCAGCATCATTCATCCAAAGGAAGATGAACCTTGGCTACAACAGAGCCTCCAAACTCATAGACCAGTTGGAGAAGGCCGGCATCGTGGGCCCTGCTGATGGAGCAAAACCGCGCCAGAGCCTGATTCCTGACCTTCTTTCCCTGGACGATAAACTGGAGGAAATAAGGAACCAGTACGGCAGATAAAAGCCGTGCAGAAAAGAATTTCTGTTGGCTATGAAAAGATATTTCAAGACATTGTTCATATTGGCAGCTTTGCTTTCCGGCCTGATTCTGCTCCCGGCGGGACTGGAGGCTGGTGCCAGTTTCCAGAAGCCTCAGGCTCCGGATTCCCTTGCCGGGCAGAAGATATTCCAGGCGGCTTCCGAATATGTGTTTTCAGGCCGCAAGCTTTCCGTCGTGATAACAAACCTGGACAAGAAAGGCAATGCCTATTACAACAGGGGATTCTTTGTAGCCCTTCCTGAAAGGGGATATATGGAAATCGAGGGAGTGAGCGAATTCCAGTTTTCTCCAACTTTGATTACTTCCTACAGCTATCAGACAAATGAGTATGTGGTTCAGCCACGAAAGACCACCTCATCCTCAATATCAGACAATCCCTTCTCCATTTTGTCCAAAAAGGACAAGGGCGTATCTGTCTCAGAGCCAAAAGAAGGGGATGTGAGGGGTGTTCCATGCACAAAGATTTCAGTAACTCCGCAGGGAAAGGCTTATTACCTGAGGGCAGATGTCTATGTTGCGGGGGCTGTATCGGCGAACAGCAAGGCAACCCGGACAGAGATGAAAGTGCTCAGGATAACAATCGTCTTGAAAAGAGACCAGGCTTTTGTGGTGGATGTGGTGGATGCCGGGCCTAAGGAGCCGGAAAAGGTTCAGGATTACAGACTTCTCATATCAGACCATCCGGGGGCCGAGATGGTGGATCTCAGAGATTAGAGGCTGATTTCTCAGCTTCAAACACATCGAGCACGGAAGGATAGGTGTTGGCCAGCCTGTAGTCCAGGTTTTCTTCCGTGACCCATTCGCATTTTTCAATTCCTTCTTCACTCTGCGGACAGGTCCGGGTGTCTTTTCCCGCTTTCATGCTGTACCAGTATGTGCTTTTGACAATCAGTTCCCCGTCCATCCAGTAGGAGTGTCTTGTTGTAAGAAGGAACTTGCCCAAGGCAGCATCCACACCACTTTCCTCTTTGACTTCCCTCAAGGCAGTCACCGATATGTCCTCACCCTCTTCCTGTTTGCCCTTAGGAAGATCCCAGACTCCGTTGCGGTAAATCATGAGATGGTTACCTTGCGGATCAGTTACCAGCCCGCCGGCGGCGTTGAGCCTCTTCACTTTGGAGAGGATCCTGTCCAGAGTTTCCTTTTCTGTCATGCCTTCCGGTATCTCTACCAACAGGTTCTGGAATGTTCCGGACTCCATGGTGAACGGAATGTTTCCAAAGTCATATTCAGGAGAAGGCATAAGCAGGAACCTTTCATCTGCTGTAGAAGGAACCTCCTCTTTGCTGCATATGATTAATCTTCTGTGTTTGAAGTATATTGTAATCATAAATGGATTTTGCTCAAAAAAACGGCTGCAAAAGTACAAATTAAAAGGCTATTTGTATGATTTTTGCATACTTTTTCTTATATTTGAGAGTTTTAGAAGAATAGAGGAGATTATGGAAAACATTGAAAAGACAGTAGCACAGCATCTGCTTAAAGTAAAGGCCGTGAAATTGGCTGCAGAAAATCCTTTTACCTGGGCTTCCGGCTGGAAGTCTCCGATATATTGCGACAACCGCAAGCTGCTTACTTATCCGGAAGAGAGAAAGTACATAACAGAAGCGCTGGTAGAAGTCATCAAAGATGCATACAAAGACATAGACATGATTGCCGGAGTGGCGACAGGTGCCATTGCCTGGGGCGTGATGGTTGCCGAGGCTTTGGGAAAACCGTTCGTTTATGTGCGTCCGAAACCTAAAGACCATGGAACTCAATCTCAGGTAGAGGGAAACATTGAGCCTAACCAGCGAATAGTGGTTGTGGAGGATCTTGTATCTACCGGAGCCAGCAGCCTCTCCTCTTGTGATGCTTTGAGGAAAGCCGGCGGAATAGTTCTCGGCATGGTTGCAATTTTCTCTTACAACTTTCCTCTTTCCCGCAGGGAGTTTGAGTACAAGGACATAGAGCTTCATACCCTCTGCCAGTACGATTCTCTTTTGGAGGAGGCTGTAGCTCAGAATTACATAGACCAGAAGCATTTGGAAGTGCTCAGGGACTGGAGGATCAATCCTTCTACCTGGACAGGTGTAGAAAAACCTGAAGTCAGCGATTCCATCTGAAAAATCACAGGACATGCTAGAGACATTCAACAGTAAGGAAGTTGAGATGAAAGCTCCTTCCTATGCGGTTTTTGCATCCTTTTCTGACCTTACGCAGATAAAGGACAGGCTTCCCAAGGAGTATCAGGACAAAGTGACCGTGACTTCAGACACTGTAGAAGGAGACTACAACGGTATGCATCTGGGGCTTAAAGTAGCGGAGAGGATTCCCACATCGCGTATCGTGATGAAGCCTATGGAGGGTTTCCCGCTGGATTTCTCTCTCATCTTTGACATACAGGATTCATCTGTTTCTACCAGTAAAGTCAAAGTTTCTGTGGAAGCCCAGATGAATTTTCTCACCAAAGCTCTTTTGGGAAGCAAGATCCAGAGCATGCTGGACCAGATTTCCGAGAAGCTTGCCCAGCAGGCAGTCTGAAACTTCACAGGTCTTTCAGGGATATGAACCGCAGCGATGATTTGTTTCTGTCTGAAGACTTTGAAAAGTTGTTGAGAGAGTCTTTGCCGGATTATGCGGCAGACTCTCTTTTGCATACCCTTTCTTCCGGGGAGCCGGCCGAAGTTTCTATAAGGTTAAACCCGTCCAAATCATCTGTCGCTGAGAAAGATATGCTCAGCGATGCATCTGAAAGTATGGCCAGTGTTTTTGCCGGGGCGGTGCCTTGGTGCAGGGAAGCCTGTTTCCTGAAAGAAAGACGATCCTTCACTTTGGATCCTGCCTTCCATTGCGGGGCGTATTATGTCCAGGATTCCTCCAGTATGTTTACTGCCCTGATAGCTGGCAAAATCGCTGAGGCTTTGAATGATGGCAGTGCTCCGGATGGCAAGATGGCAGGTGCGGTCCTGGACCTGTGTGCCAGCCCTGGTGGAAAATCTACACATCTGATTTCATTGGTCAACAGCCTCCATACTGCAATTTCTCCGGCAGATTCTACGGTATCATCTTCTACGGCAAATCTTTTGGAGTCAAGGTTCTCAGAAAAGCTGCCTCTTGTAGTTTGCAATGAAGCTGTGGGAAAGAGAGTTCCTCCCCTGACAGACAACATTGCCAAGTGGGGGGCTGCAAATGTGATCGTAACTGGCACTTCTGCTTCAAACCTTGGCAGGCTGACGGATTTCTTTGATGTAATTCTGGCTGATGTTCCCTGCTCAGGAGAAGGTATGTTCAGAAAGAGCGCGGATGCCGTATCCGGCTGGAGCCTGAAGGGCGTTGAAGAGTGTGCCGCCCTGCAGCGTTCCATAATAGAAGATATATGGCCTGCTCTCAGAGAAGGAGGCCTTCTTGTCTATTCCACCTGCACTTACAACCATCTGGAAAACGGGGACAATGTCAAACACCTCGCTGAGGAGCTTGGGGCTGAAATTGCAGAACTGGATGACATAGTTTCCTCTGCGATAGGCTTCGCAGGCAGGAAAGGGGTTGTCAAACTTCCTTTCGGGTATCAGTTCGTGCCCGGCCTCGTTCCAGGTGAAGGCCAGTTCTTTGCCGTGCTCAGAAAGTGTGCGGCTCAGTCCAGGTCCGGAGCCGGGAAGCAAAAAAGCTTTGGACAGTCCGGAATCCAGAAGATAGCAGGGGCCGCTGAGGTTGTTTTCAGGAAACACGATCCTTCAGTCAGCAGGCCCGTCAGCAATTTGGATATGGACTTTTTCCATGACAAGTCTTCAAGCATCGTTTATATGCTGCCGTCGGACGGAAAGCTTCAGGAAAGGATGTTGAAGGTACAGCAGGTTCTTGGTTCAAAGGAGCCGTCCTGTATCAAGATGTTCGGGTGCAAGGTGGGGGAAATCAAGGCAGGAAAGCTGATTCCTGATGCGGACCTTGCTTTGAATACGGCTATGCTCGGGGCGGAAACAGCCCGTTTTTCTGTTTTCCCTTCAAAGGCGGACAAGACTCCTGTCCGTATGGAAATAAACGCTGTAGAAGTCGGAAAAGAAACCGCGCTGAAGTTCCTTGCCAAAGAAACAATAACCCCGCAGCCTGAGTGGCCACGGGGCTATGTGCTTTTTGCTTATGACTCTCTGGGATTAGGTTTTGTCAACAATCTCGGTACCCGTTGCAACAACCTTCATCCCCTGCACAGGCGTATTCGTCAGAACATATAATCCCATGCTGGGAGCATGACAGGCTTCTGGTCGAGAGCCTTGATGGTATTCTTGTCCAGATACTTGCGGTTGATTACAATACGGAACATATATTCGTCAAACCACTTGTCGGTGAAGATCAGATATCCGCCCTTTCCGGCCTGAGGTCCCCAGCTGTTCTCAAACTTCCATTTCAGAGGCTTGTCGTTGTCGTCAGTATCTACAGCCACTATCAGCATGGCGTGTGAAGAACCACTCTGGCGGGTGAGGATCCTGGCCTTCTTGTCCATATCAAGGTTGATGCCGAAGAGCTGTCCGAAGTTGTAGATGCCGGGATCCATATATCCCACTCCGCCGGCGGTGTTGGACTGTTTGCCCACGTCACAGGATGCATACATAGGCTCCCCGTCCTTTATGGAGGCAACGGCTGCCTTCTTTATCACATCGTTAGGGAGGTTGAGATATGTCCAGTTTATGCCTTCTATCGTGTTACGATAGTTGTCTATCTCGTAAATCTTGTAGTATTCACGGGTAGGGTCGTTCATTATCATAACATAGTCCTTGGCATTGTAGTCTGCCGGAACTATGCTCTTGTAGAACTCCTGAGGAGTGGTCTTGACGGTCTTGATGTTGCCGTCGTTGTCCCTGTATTTCCAGGTGAATTCTGCAGGAGGTTCTCCAAGACAGATGGCCAGAACCCTGTAAACATCCTTCAGGGTTTCCATCTTGACCTTTTCAGCGTTTCTGTGAGGGTCTCCGCTTACACCGCTGGACATCACTTTCAAAGCTTTCTCATACACCTGGCGAATCTCATAACCGCCCTTGCGAAGCCTTTCGTTGACTATGCCCAGGAACTGGCCCGTGGAGTTGCTCTGCTCGGTCTCAGGCATCACGTCTGCCGGAACCACTCCGTATTTCTCGCCGATGTTGTAGAAGAGGTTCCATACGCCGCCGTCTCCTACAGGCGACTGGAAGAGGTTGTCAACAGCCCTGTCTCCGAACGGTTTGTCGGAAGTGGCTATTACATTCTCCAAAAAGAGGTTGGCTTTTTCGAGAATATCCCAGAAATAGCTGTAGTTGTGGGAGAAGTCAAAGTTCTTGACATTGTACTTCTTCATCACGACAGGTCTCAGGTGGTTCATGGAGGTGAACATCCAGCACCTTCCGCTGCTCTTCTGGTCTGTGATTCCGCTTACATTTACGCTGTACTTGAAGAAATCGTCTGTACCCTGGACTGCAGAAGGGTTGTATGCCAACGCCTTGATACCCTTGGTGGTAGAAATGATGTTGTGGATGCTTTTGGCATAACCGTCGTTGTTGAAACTGGCCTTCAGTTCACTTAGTTCTGCCTGGCCGAGCTGCTGAGCCATGAGGCTTGAGCAGGCTGTCATCGCGATTAAAAACAATGCGGTCTTTCTCATGATGTTATGTTAGTTTATTTATTGTGTGCTTACAGGTTTTTGATGGCAAATCGATGTCTCCAAGATTACCCGCAGTGGAAATACTTCTTTACCATGTGGAGCATTTCCTGAGGCTTGTTCTCAATCTCCCTTCTCAGCGAACCGTCTCTGTAAGACTCAAGCTGAGAGATAATTCCGTCTATCATGTTGGAGGAGAACACGCCTTCTCTCTCGTAGTACTCTCTCTGCTTTTCCAGACATTTTGCGCTTAGCTGGCAACTGTCCGGAAGCTGCTCGAGCTTGGCGAGCTTGTCTGCATATTTGGAGTCGTGGATGTTCACGTTGACATATTTCTCCTCAGCGATTCTGAGAGCGTCCGGCATCTCTATGCCGATGCGGCAGGCTACGCAGAGAGCGGCTATGAGCTGATAGACATCAGCGCTTCCGTCCGGAGAACGCATCTCAACGGTCTGTTTCTGGGTAGTGTCAATTCCGGAAGGCTTTTCCAGAGGGTTGGCAATGCTGCTCATGTCAGCTCCGGCAGTCCATCCCAGCGGAACCCTGACAAGTACGGAGCGGTTGCGGTCTCCCCAGCATACGTTTGTAGGAGCTTCCTGGTGAGGAACCAGACGGAAGTAAGATGTAGGCACCTTGTTCCCGAAAGCGGTGATGGAAGGAGCCAGCACCATCATTCCGGCAATGGCTTTGCGGGCAGTCTCGGAAAGGACACCGTTCTCTATCATCTGGCTCTTGCCGTCTTTGGTTATCTTCATGTGGATGTGCAGTCCGCTGCCGGCCTTTCCTGATGTGATCTTAGGGGCGAATGTCACGTCATAACCAAGCTCGTTCCCCAGATTGCGGATAATCCACTTGGCCAGTGTCAGCTGGTCTGCAGCATCCTCAGCATCTGTAGGCAGGAACTCGATCTCGTTCTGTTCGTAGATTTTTCCTCCCAGAGTGAAGTTTCCTACCTCGGAGTGTCCGTATTTGATCTGTCCGCCGGCTTGGGCGATGTAATGCATGCACTGGGTGCGGAACTGGTTGAATTTTGCAAACGGGCCGCTCTCGTGATAACCTCTCTGGTCCGTAGCGGGAAAGAGGTTGTCCTGGTCATCAGCAATCACATAGTATTCAAGCTCTCCCATAGCCTGGAACTCGTAGCCGGTCTTCTGCTTGAAAACCTGGCAGGCCTTTCTCAATGTGTGTTCCGGAGCGCTTTCCAGAGGTTCTCCGTCTTTGTTGAAGAAAGAGCAGAGCATGGTAACCGTAGGAATCTCTGCAAACGGGTCCAGGAATGCGGTGCGGAACCTGGGCAGTACATAGAGGTCAGAACTGGAAGCCTCGATGAACTTGAACAGGCTGCTGCCGTCCACTCTTTCTCCGCAGGAGAGTATAGTATTCAGATAATCCTCGTCGCTGATGACGAAATTCAAGGTCTTGAGCCTCCCGTCACCGGCAGGGTACATGAAGTTGACCATCTGTATTCCGTTGGCCTTGATATACTTTATTATGTCTTCCTTGGTAAAGTCGGAAGGCTTCTTTTGCAGGAACGCCACGATGGCGTTCGGGTTCATGCTTATAACGTTGTTCATAACTGATAACAGTCCATTAAATGAAAATGTTTAAGAAAAAAAAAGTCCTGAACGTGCTTATCTGTCGCGATAATGCACATAAAGTTTTCAAAGATAAACTTTTATTTGCGATTTCCCAAATCCCTTGATGTTTACTGGCTAAACCTGTCGAAAAACGCTCAAAGCGTGCAAGGTGACCCATTCCAGACCCCACCTGGTGCGCTTTCCGCCCCAAAGCGTGCAAGGTGTCCCGTTCCAGACCCCACCTGGTGCGCTTTCCGCCCCAAAGCGTGCAAGGTGTCCCATTCCAGACCCCACCTGGTGCGCTTTTGCGGGGAATCTTGTCCAGGTGTCCCAATTTCCGCACCTGCTGGACATGTTTTGCGGGGAATCTTGTCCAGGTGTCCCGATTTCTGCACCTGCTGGACATGTTTTGCGGTGAATCTTGTCCAGGTGTCCCGATTTCTGCACCTGCTGGTACAGGTCCTTCAGGGAGGTCGTTGAGGAAATCCGGGCGTTGGTTGAATATAGCTGATGAAGGCTGCCTGGTGAATTTACTTTTGCAGTATCAGGTTGAAGTTTGTGGCAAGGAGTGGGGGGGGATGTGGATGCAGAGAGGCATATATAGATTCAAGATTTCTGTAGGAATGATGCGGGCGTTCTCTGGGAATGGAATGATGTGGGGCGTTTTTTACTATTGCCTGATACTCAGCGATATAAATAATTGAAGGGTGCCTTTTTAAGGTACCCTTCAATGTTGTAATACTCTGTATATCAATGCGTTGTTAAAAACGCCCTTGCATTTACCTCACCACTTATGCACCAAAGTTGTCGTACATGATGTTGTCAGGCTGGACGCCGAGGTTGTCCAGCATCTTGACTGCTGAGCTGGTCATCATCGGAGGTCCGCAGAGGTAGTACTCGATGTCCTCAGGAGCCGGGTGGTTCTTCAGGTAGTTGTCGAAGAGCACCTGGTGGATGAAGCCTGTAGGGCCCGTCCAGTTGTCCTCAGGAAGCGCGTCTGAAAGCGCTACGTGGTATGAGAAGTTAGGGTTCTCGCGAGCGATTTCTGCAAAGTCCTCGTCATAGAACATCTCTCTGCGAGAACGTGCTCCGTACCAGAAACTTACCTTCCTCTTTGTGTGCAGCGTCTTGAACAGATGGAAGATGTGGCTTCTCATCGGAGCCATACCGGCACCACCGCCTATGAATACGATCTCGTTGTCTGTATCCTTGACGAAGAATTCCCCGTAAGGGCCTGAGATTGTAATCTTGTCGCCAGGTTTGAGAGAGTAGATGTAAGAAGAGCAGATACCAGGATTTACCGGAACCCACTGCTTCTTTGCCCTGTCAAACGGAGGTGTGGCGATACGCACGTTCAGCATTATGATGTTGCCTTCTGCCGGGTGGTTGGCCATTGAGTATGCCCTGAATGTAGGGGTAGGGTTTACCATCTTCAGGTTGAAGATTCCCATCTTCTCCCAGTCTGAGCGGTATTCAGGTTCTACCTCTATGTTCTTGTAATCCACCTCGCAGGCTGGAACATCTATCTGGATGTAGCCGCCGCTGCGGAAGTTGACTTTTTCTCCCTCAGGCAGCTTTACCACAAATTCCTTGATGAAAGTTGCCACGTTGTGGTTGCTTACCACGGTGCATTCCCATTTCTTTACTCCGAGAACTTCAGGAGGGAGCAGGATGCCGAGGTTTTCCTTGACCTTTACCTGGCAGCCGAGTCTCCAGTTGGAGAGCTGTTCCTTGCGGCTGAAGAATCCCACCTCAGTAGGGAGGATGCTTCCGCCACCGCTGATTACCTGACATTTGCACATACCGCAGTTTCCCTTTCCTCCGCAGGCGGATGGAAGGAAGATCTTGTTGTCGGCAAGGGTGGTAAGCAGGGTTCCGCCTGTAGCGACTTCCAGCTGTTTTTCTCCGTTGTTGATATCTATCGTGACATTTCCTGAAGGCATGAGCTTGGCCTTGGCGAACAGCAGCAGGGCAACAAGCAGAAGGGTGATAATCAGGAATACGATTATTGAAACTATAATTACTGTACTCATATCTTATCCTCCTATATGTTAATGCCCATAAAGCCCATGAAGGCGATAGCCATCAGGCCGGCGATGATGAATGTGATACCCAGACCCTGAAGAGGTTTAGGCACGTTGGAGTAAGTTATCTTCTCCCTGATTGCAGCTATGGAAACAATGGCCAGGAACCAGCCGACGCCGCTTCCAAGACCGTAGCAGGTGGCTATTCCCAAGCTTGGGAAAGCTCTCTGCTGCATGAACAGGGATGCTCCGAGGATTGCGCAGTTCACGGCTATAAGCGGGAGGAAGATTCCCAGTGAAGAATAAAGTGAAGGAGAATATTTCTCCACCACCATTTCCACCAGCTGCACAAACGATGCAATCACGGCTATGAAGATGATGAAGCTCAAAAAGCTGAGGTCTACATTTGCAAGGTCAGGAGAAATCCACTTCAAGGCTCCTGCACTCAGCAAGTATTTGTCCAGCAGATAGTTGATAGGGAGAGTGATTCCGAGCACGAAAATTACTGCAACTCCCAGTCCTATTGCTGTCTTGACATTCTTTGATACCGCCAGGAATGAACACATACCCAGGAAGTATGCAAAGATCATATTATCTACGAAAATGCTCTTTACGAAAATGTTCAGTGCTTCCATAATTGTATGTGTTTATTTCTTGTCTTCTTTCTGGTAGCTTCTCTGGATCCAGATCAGGCAACCGATAAGTATCAATGCCATAGGTGGCATGATGAAAAGGCCATTGTTCATGTAACCGGCTTCATACCAGCTCTGAGGGATGATCTGGGCGCCGAAGATGGAGCCGCTTCCGATGAGTTCCCTGAAGAATGCTATGATTACCAGTATCAGACCATAGCCCAGTCCGTTTGCCAGACCGTCAACAAGGGAAGGAAGAGGTTTCTCGGTAAGACCGAAAGCCTCGATACGTCCCATGATGATACAGTTGGTGATGATCAGTCCAACGTAAACGGAGAGCTGCTTGCTCACGTCGTAAACGTAAGCTTTCAAAAATTCAGAAATCAGGATCACGAACATTGCAACCACAACCAGCTGCACGATGATTCTGATTCGGTTAGGTATAGTCTTTCTTATCAGTGAGATAAGGAAGCTTGAAAGTCCTGTCACAAGGGTAACGGAAATTCCCATCACGATTGCAGGTTCCAACTTGACAGTTACCGCAAGGGCAGAACAGATACCAAGCACCAGCACCGTGATAGGGTTGGCCTTGATGATAGGTGTCGTGAAAATTTTCTTATCCATTGCCATAACTATTCAGTTTTGATTGTTTGTTCACTGTTTTGCTCAGCGATTGTTTCTTCGTTCGGGTTCTCCACCTCCACAGGAGCTTCTGAATGAGCCGCTCCGGAAGCAATCTTCTGGAGATATGGCTTGTAGTAGTTCATCCAGTTTGAAATCATTGTCTGTACAGCCTTTGATGTGATGGTGGCTCCGCTGATGGCGTTGATCTCGTTGGCTTCAGCATTGGCGTTTCCTCCCTTGACCACTGTTACAGGAATGATTTCACCATCGCTGAGGATCACCTTCCCGGTAAACTGTGAACGGAACTTGTCAGTAACGATTTCACCTCCAAGACCAGGAGTCTCGCTGGCGTGGTCGAAAAGCGCTCCTGCAATCTTTCCGTCTTCCTTTACGGCAATGTAGCTCCAGATCGGGCCCCACAGTCCGGCTCCGTAGCCGGAAAGAATGTAATGCTTTGTCCCGTCCGGGTTGGAGCAGATGAAAACAGGAAGTCTGAGGTCTTTGACCATGGCGTCCTTAGCCGCCTGGTCCTGGGTGCCGTCGATTTTCCTCATCAAGTCAAACTGGTCTGCCGGTGAAACTTTGAAGGCATTGCAGTTGTCGATGTCGCTGTCAAAACTTTCCAGAACCTCACCGCTGGTGTTGACAACCAGAGCTCCGGTTATGTACTTTTTGAACTCGTCCTGAATGTAGGCGTTCTTGTTGGAAGCTGTCTTGGCTTCTGCGGCGAGGTTGTCGCAGCCCAAGATGTTCATCTGCTTCTCAACCTTGATGTTCTCCTGCTGCTTAGGTTTGAGGCCTATGGAAACTACAGCCAGGATGGTAGCCACGACAGCTACCAGAACTATCGTGTAAATAACGGTGTATGTATTCTTGTTAGTATCCATATCGCGATTATTTATTTGGCTACAGCTCTCTTTTCTCTCCTTCTGATGTTCTTGCGGACAACGCACCAGTCGATAAGTGGTGCCATTGTGTTCATCAGCAGGATAGCGAGCATCATTCCTTCTCTGTATCCAGGGTTGAACAATCTTAAGATAACGCACATGGCTCCGATCAGGAAACCATATATCCATTTGCCGGTTTCTGTCTGGGCTGAGGATACAGGGTCTGTCGCCATGAAAACAGCGCCGAATGCAAAGCCGCCCATCACCAGATGGTTGACTGCAGGGTAAGCGGCGAAAGTGCCAGGTGCAGCAAGGCCGTTGGCAAGGAAACCAACTGCCAGAGCTCCGGCAACGCAGGAAACCATAATCTTCCAGCTTGCCACTCCGGTCCATATAAGGACAACAGCTCCAAGAAGGATGGCAATCGTGGAAGTTTCTCCAACTGAACCAGGGATGTTGCCTATGAACATCTGAAGGAAGTCAGGTGCTCCGGCAACGCCGTCGGCAACCTGTGCAAGAGGGGTTGCTCCGGAGAAACCGTCAACAACCTGGTCCGCGTGTTTGCTGAGGCCTCCAATCCATACACTGTCTCCTGTAATGGTGGAAGGGTATGCAAAGAACACGAATGCCCTTGCAAGGAGTGCAGGGTTCCAGATGTTCATTCCGGTTCCGCCAAAGATTTCCTTTCCGAAGATGACGGCAAAAGCAACTGCAAGTGCCAGAACCCACAGAGGAATGTCAACAGGCATGATAAGCGGAATTATGAATCCGGTAACAAGGTAACCCTCATTGACCTCGTGTCCTCTTACCTGGGCAACCGCAAACTCGATTCCCAGACCTACTATGTAAGATACCAGGATGAGAGGGAGAATACGATAGAAACCGTACCAGACTTTCATCCAGAAGCCCCACTGCAGTCCGAAAGCCAGCGAGTGCTGGTCTCCGGTGTTCCACATTCCAAAGAAGAACGCAGGCATCAGAGCCATCACAACAACAATCATCACTCTCTTTATGTCAACAGCATCCTTGATGTGGACACGTCCGGAGGTGGTTGTGGACGGAACGGCGGCAAAGGTTTCGAACGCGTCAAAAGTCGAATGCAGCCAGCCGAGTTTTCCTCCCTTGGAGAATGTCGGCTTCATTTTGTCGATCGTCTTTAAAATCCAATTCATAACCTTATGCCATTTCTTTGAGCATCAGATCTATACCCTTGTCTATGATTTTCTGTATCTCGATCTTGGAAGGATCTACATACTCACAGAGGGCAAAATCTTCGCCGATTACTTCATAAATACCGAACTGCTCCATCTTCTCGATGTCTTCCGCGAGGATGGCCTTGAGAAGATAGACAGGATAGATGTCCATAGGAAGCACCTTGCCGTAAACGTCTGAAACGATGAATGCTCTTTCTCCGCCGTTTACGTTTGTATCTGCGCTGTACTGCTTCTTCGGGCAGAGCCATGAGAAGTAGGACTTGGACATTGAAAACTTCTTGGGCCTGAATATCTTGGCCCATCCGAACAGTTCCCTGTAGTTGCCTTCTGAAAGGAAGGTTACGCTGTCGTCGTAGAAACCGAGGCTGCCGTTTTCTCCAACGTTTTCTCCGTTGAGAGGGTTGCCGCTCACATATCTGACACCGGTTGGCTGGCCATATATGTCTTGAGTCTCGACAACGCCGGCAATATCCTTCAGAGCCTTTATGCTGGTACCTGGAACACATCTGACGTATCCAGTCTCAACAGCCCTAGGGCCTGTTATCGCTACCAGCCTGCTTACATCATAGATACCCTTGGAAAGAAGCCTTCCGATAGCTGCAAGGGCTTGAGGCTGTATCGTCCATACAATCTCACCTTTGCCGATAGGGCATATATGATTGATCTGTACTCCTACATTTCCGGCAGGATGCGGGCCTTTGAACATGGTTTTCTCCACATTTCTGAGAAGGTTCAGAGGAGAACCTCCTCCGTTTTTTGCATCCAGGTTCACATAAACCTTTCCGTTGGTGAACTTTGCAAGAGCGTCAACGGCAATCTGCATGGCGTCAGCATCGTTCTTTGTCGTGAAGTTTATGTCCGCTGCAAGTGGAGCTGAATTGAAAGCAGATATTACAATTGCCTTTGGTGTGTCTTCAGGATTGGCAATAATCCCGTATGGACGCTGGATGACAGCTGCCCATAGACCGCTCTCAAGCAATACTTTCTGTATTTCTTCCCTGCTGGAATTGGTGGCACTCAGTTTCGGGAACTGTATATACTGAGTGTCTTTGTCAGCGGCAACCTCCACAGCCAGAAGCTTTCTCTTTTCGCCTCTGACAATGGCCTTTACCGTTCCGCTTACAGGAGAAGAGAAGCCTATCTGCGGTCTTTTCTTGTCTATGAACAGGAACTGACCGGCCTTGACGGCATCGCCTTCAGCAACAAGAAGCTTAGGAACCATATTCCTGAAGTCAGAAGGCTTTACAGATACGACTTCGCCTGTGAGAGTCTGCAAGACTTTCTTCTGGGCCTCACCCTTCAAGTGAAGGTCCAAACCTTTGTGAAGTCTTATAGTCTCCATATCTGTTAGTAATTATTATTTTAATTGTTAATGTCTAAAACAAAATGCAACTGGCAAATATAATCAAAATATGCCATAAAATCCACAAATTGAAACTAATTGTATCCGTATCCCAACACCCTTCCATCCAGAGCCCTTCCATCCAGAGCCCCTCTATCCAGAGCCCCTCAATCCAGAGCCCCTCCATCCAGCACCCCTCCATCCAGTGCCCCTCCATCCAGAGCCCCTCCATTCAGTGCCCCTCCATCCAACACTCTTCTCCTAGCACCCTCCGTAAAGCGCTCTACATCCAGTGTTCTTCCACCCAGCGCCTTCACCCTCCACCCAGCACCCACATTTTCATCAAGGCTTCCACCAGGCGCGTTTTTCCCGCCAAAGTGCTCCCACCGTCCCGGTTTTCGGGACAGAAGGCGGGTTTACGGGACAGAGGGCGCATTTTCCCTGTCCAAGTGCTCCCACCGTCCCGGATTTTGGGACAGAGGGCGCAGTTTCCCTGTCCAAGTGCTCCCACCGTCCCGGATTTCGGGACAGAAGGCGCGTTTTTCCCGCCAAAGTGCTCCCACCGTCCCGGATTTCGGGACAGAAGGCGCGTTTTTCCCGCCAAAGTGCTCCCACCGTCCCATATTTTGGGACAGAGGGCGCAGTTGGGGTCTCTATATGTGCAACTTCGGGGGCTGTAGGCGTATTTAGGGACAGTAACACTACATTCTTCCCTATGGGTTTATAGGGTAAAATATGTATATTTGTCTCTGTTATGGAAAATGTAGGGAACAATATTTTGGAAGGGTTGAACCCAGCTCAGAAAGAGGCTGTTATGTGTCTTACGGGGCCATCGTTGATAGTGGCAGGAGCTGGCAGCGGGAAAACCAAGGTGCTTACTTGCAAGATTGCTAACATACTTTCTCACGGATACAAACCATATAGCGTTCTGGCGCTGACATTTACCAACAAGGCAGCCAGGGAGATGAAGGAGAGGATAGCCGGTATGGTAGGGGAGAAGTCGGCCAGGATGATATATATGGGGACTTTCCATTCCATATTCCTGCGGTTTCTAAGGCAATATGCCGCTCTGCTGGATTTTCCTCCGGGATTTACCATTTATGACAAGGATGACAGCAAGGCTATGGTCAAAAGATGTATCAAGGAGATGCAGCTGGATGACAAGGTCTATAAGCCGGGAGAGATTTCCAGCCGCATTTCGGAGTGCAAGAACAACTTCATAACCCCTCAGGAGTATCTGAACCACCCGGAACTGATGGAGTCTGACAAAAGGACCAGGCGTCCCCAGATAAGCCAGATATACCAGCTTTACCAGACACGCTGCAAGGAACAGGGGGTGATGGATTTTGACGATATCCTGCTGAACACTTATCGTCTGCTGGCTCATTTCCCGGATGCTTTTGCACAGATCAAGGCCAAGTTCCAGTTCATACTCGTGGATGAATATCAGGATACAAACTATCTCCAGTATGTTATCCTGAGGGCCCTGGCTCAGGATCACCAGAATATAACCGTAGTGGGGGATGATGCCCAGAGCATCTATGCTTTCCGTGGAGCCAGGATAGAGAACATACTCAATTTCCAGAAGGATTATCCCGATGCCAAAGTGTTCCGCCTTGAAAGGAACTACCGTTCCACCCAGACTATTGTCAATGCTGCCAATTCAGTCATCAGCAAGAACAAAGGCCGTATAACCAAGGAATGTTACTCAAAGCGTGACGTGGGACAGAAGATAGAGCTGCTTCAGGCTTATACTGAGCAGGAGGAAGCTTTGCTGGTAGCTTCTTCCATAATGTCCCAGATGCATCAGGCCCATGCAAGATATGAGGATTTTGCAGTCCTGTACAGGACCAATGCGCAGAGCCGTGCCATTGAGGAGGCTCTGAGAAAGAAGAACATTCCTTACAAGATATACGCCGGGCACTCTTTCTATGACAGAACTGAAATCAAGCGGATGATAGCATATCTCCGGCTGATTGCCAATCCTCAGGACGATGAAGCTTTCAAGCGCACCGTAAATTACCCTTCCAGAGGCATCGGCGCCACGACAATGGAGAGAGTCATAGCAGTATCACTGGAAAACAAAACATCGCTGAGCCAAGCGGTAATGACATTTTCCGCCGAGCAGTTCCAGATAAGGCAGGCTGCTCTTGACAAGCTGAAAGATTTTGCGGTAAAGATGGATATCCTCCGTTCTCATGCCCAGACTCTGGATGCTTACCAGCTTGCTAAAGAGATGGATTCTCTGTTCGGCATCACGGCAGCTCTCAAGACAGATACTTCACTTGACGGGCAGACTATACTTGAAAACGTGCTGGAGTTTATAGACAGTATTAAAGAGTTTGTGGATGAAGGCGTTGAGGAGTTCAAGCAATACGGAGATGATGGAGAATACGGGCCTGAAATCGTAACCGTTGACCTTTTCCTGCAGAACATAGCTCTTGTCGCCGATTCAGATTCTGCTCAGGAGAGTTCCGAGGTGAGCCGTCCGGTACAGAAGGAGGAAGAAAAGGACAACCGCGTATCTCTGATGACAGTACATTCTTCCAAAGGGCTTGAGTTCCCTTATGTCTATATAGTGGGAATGGAGGAGAACCTTTTCCCGAGCGGTGGGCTTCTGGGCAATCCGGAGAAGGAGATTGAGGAAGAGCGCAGGCTTTTCTATGTTGCTGTTACCAGGGCGGAAAATGCAGTGAGGCTGTCTTTTTCCCGCTCCAGGTTCCGCTGGGGGCAGTATGATAACAACCCACCGAGCCGTTTCATAAGGGAGATAGACCGCCAGTATATACTGAATCCACTGGATGAGGATGTTCCAAGGCATACCTCAACTGGATTTGGCGGGCTAGGCTCTTTCGGAGCCCCCGGGTTCGGCAGGAGAAATCAGAGCCAGGCCTCTCAGTCTCCTTCCCAACAGCGTTCTCAGTTTTCTTCTATACAGCAGCGTCCGCAGTCCACATCTTCCCCGCAGCGTCCGCAATTTACATCGCCTTCATCGCTGAGACCTAAGAATGAGAACTTTGTGGCAGACGCACCAACCCGTATGAGAGAAGGTATGAGGGTTGAGCACGAGCGTTTCGGTTTTGGGAAGATTATTACCCTGAGCGGAAATGCCGGAGATCTCAAAGCGGTGGTCGATTTTGAAGAGCACGGCCGCAAGACATTGCTCCTGAAGTTTGCAAAAATGCGTATAGTCCAGTAAAATTACAGCAACTTGCTTCTTTTTTGAAACAGCAGTTTTACCTTTACGGGGACTGGACAGCCACGGAAGAATAACCGAAAAGTGGAGCTTTCAGGAATGCTTCGCCGCTTGATGACCAGATCAGAAGCCGTACATCAGCGGAACCTGTCCGTATTATATATAGCAGAAAAGCACCCCTTGATTTAGAGAGGACCAGAATGACAAACAGTAATATGCTCAGCGATGCAAGAAGAACCTTTTTGTACCGGCTGCTGTCTTTTTCAAACAGGACAACACATGGAAGCCAGGCTCCGAAACTGTTTGTATATCGGCAAATCAGTAATGAACCCAAGAGCAATATAACAAAGAGGACTCCTGTTAGAAGTCCTCTAAAATGCATTATAGTCTCTCGATGCTTCTATTAATTCCCCCTGTATTTTCCAGGCCAATATAAACCTTTTTGGTTTTCATCGGTACCATTTTTAATGGTCCAGTACCATTGGCTAGAGGGCACATAGAGTTCTCTATTTTGAACTTCTATGCTTTTGCCGTTTGTTTTCTCCCCAGGAGGAAGAAACATGTGAAAATACATTGGAAGCAAAACGGTTGAAGAAATTGATTCACCATTCTCACTGACTGCAGGGGATACCAGCTTATGACGTTTTACCAGCCTTTTGGAAAGCTGAAGCATTTTATTGTCTATATAATCGTACCCAGTGGACTTATGAAGATTAACAGAATCAACCTTTCCGTTGGCATTGACATAAAACAACAGTTCAACATAGAACTCGTCAAAATCGCTTGACATGCTCTGCGATGTGGCATTATAAAGAGCTTCGTACATTCCTAAAGCAAAGTGCTTTTTGTTGTACATCGGTGGGGTTTCTATGACTTTGTCATTCGAAAGAAGAGACTCTGAATCTTGCCCCATTGCACATATAGGCAAACACAAGAATGCCGCTAGTATGACCATCCTGAAAAAAGAGGTAACACGTTTGCTATTCATAATTGATTTTTTAAGTAAATGATAGTTCAATTCAAATCATGTGTACGGAGCGATTTTAATAAATAATGAAGGTACTCACTCTGGTAGGAGACACAGACATTGCCATAATATCTTTGGTGAGTTTCTTCTTTAATGCAAAGTACCGTATTCTTTATTGTGGACGGCAGCGTTTGGAGTCATACCCCTAAAAGGGGCCGCTTTCTGATACCGTAACGACTGAGCACTGTTTTTAGGAACATCATAGTACTCTACTTCAAATGGAACTGTGAAGGAATAATCTACAGGACCTTCACTGGAATAAGCTGGAGTAACATGCTTCTTTTTTACAAAATCCTTGCAGGCAACAATAATTTCATGGTCCAATTCTGGAATTCCTGTAGATTTCGTCATTATTACAGTTTTTAAAGATCCGTTCTTCTTTAATTGAAACTGCACTTCCGAATAATATTTTGAAAGAGGAAACACAGATGGATAAACATTAATAGCAACGTTATCAACATAATTTTTTACCGCTTCTTGAAATAAAACCCCTTTATACAAAGGCTGACTTAGAATCTTGGCGTCTTTACCACCATCTCCTGTTCTGAGGGTCTGAGCTTCTGAAAGGTTCACTGAAAACAGCAAGAACAAGATTGATATAATGAAAAGTCTTATCATATTAATTCATTTTTATTGTTCTTCAAAAATTGCATATATAACTCTAGATTCTGAAACATTAAATGAATACGGATTTGAATTGGTTAATAATGCATTATTCTCGTACCACCTTATTCTACTTTTGCAAATCTAAAAAATAGTTCAGAAAAACAAATTCCTTGCTTATTCTTTCAATTCATTTGCACCTAGTAGTTTCCATAAACTTCCGAGCCACTAACTTAACGAATTAGCATAATCTATAAAGGACAAAAAATCCGAATCTTGCAACGGCAGCCTGAAGTTTTCCCACTTTTTATAGCAATGACCAAATTTATTGATCATCAGATATGAAGCAAAAGGTGGCAGCATATCTACTTCTGACCTGTTGGATGTTGAAACAATGACAAGCATACTGTTTCTTGGAAAATTGCTGCCATGTTCCTTGATTTTTAGTGACACAATCAGTTCCCTTCTGCTTTTAGAGTTCTTCAGGGACTCTGGTTTTGATGAATTAAATTGCTTCCAGCTTGCCTTAGACTGTTCAAACTTCGCCCCCATATCAGTATATGGAGTCTCCTTCATTGGACTATACGGGTGTGACATCAGCACTCCGTTTGGAGAATACGTCTTATGCGCCATTTCTTCAAATTTGTGTGCATTGCGCAGTCTAGGGGCCTTGGAAAGACCATCAGACAGAAAGTAACTGTATTCAAGAATTAACTCATAATCCGCCTTCATTTCGTCGCTTACATACCGTGCTCCTTCCAACGCCAAGGCTGCCTTAATGTAACTTTCTAAATTTTTGGTAGTTGCAATGTCATTATTCTCCCCGCTTTTAATAGTAATGGAATAACTTTTGCCCTTTATGGAATATAATCCCTCCGAATGGATAAAGGAAGATATACGCATTTTATCGGTATCCCGGTTCCTCGGCTCTGAACTGGCATAATCAGAGACGATCAGCAGTAATAGTATAGCCGGAACAATCCACTTGTTTATAAAAATAACTTTCATATTAAAAATGTTATCTTTCAATTTGCAAGCCTTCACTTGAAGACCTTATAGTCACTTTTTTAAACTTACTGCCAATTTGTCTGCCAAAATAATCTTCTGCAGCTAAAATCATATATGGAAGAACTTCAATAAATCTATATTTGGAACTGCTCAAAATTACAGATTGGAAATTCCACAAAGAGGTAGAATTGTCCTCTGCTGAAGTTATACTAATCATCAGGGAATAGCGCAGCCATTTGTCTGTATAGACCCTTTTGGTTGCGGGTGTTTTCCTGTATTGCTTTTGAATTGATGACGGTTCCTCCTGATACTGGTAAACCATTTCAGGAATGGAAGTGTCATATCTTTTTTGACTGTTGTTATCAGGATTAAATCTGTAAAAAGAATTCCAAAACAAGGAACTATACAATGGATTGGAAAATGAATGATGAGTAGTCTCAGCGGTTTCTGTAGAAAAACTCAAATCGGAATCTTCATAAAGATAAAATAGTATATAGTCTGCCTCTTCTTCCTTATAGACAATCTCAGCACCGCATTTGCTCAATACAGATTTAAATGTATTATCTCTCAAATCCTTGTCACGTTCAGAGAGTTCGTTAGAGTTTAGCGAGCTGGCGACAAAAACTTTTTTCCCTAAAAAGGAAACTTCTTTTTCAGAGCGAATCAAAACCTCTGCCTTCTTCAACTTCTTCGGGTAAGAAAAACTATTTACCTGAAAGGAAACTAGGATGCCTATCAAAAACAGTATTACATATAATCTTTTCATAAACTTAATCTTCTACATTTGCTTATTCTTTCAATTTATTTGCAACAGCTTGCTTCACTTTTGAAACAACAGTGTTACTTTTTGATTGATTCCATAAATTCCCGCGCCTCACGCTTTATCTCTATTGTAATGGCATTGTATGTGCGAGGGGAAGATGAGAGTATAATTTCAGCCCAATCAATTGCTTTCTGACGGTCACCGATGCCACGATAATATCTGAACAGATCCCTCTTCGGGTGACGGTAACGGAAGTAACCGCTACATCCGTGCCTGGAGTAGGAGTTGGTGTAGGAGTAGGTTTTACAGAATCATCACCGGATCCTGAACATCCGGTCAGCGCAAAAGCCAAACCGAAAATAAAAACTAAAACATGTTTAAAAGAAAATGTCGTGTCCATTTCAGTCGATTCTGTAGTTTAATCTAATGCCTGCTTCTATTTTTTGGGAATGCTCCCCTTGAATGCATTATTGCCATATTCGTGAGCAGAATAATAAGGGATATATCCCATATAATAATATTCCCTATAACCTAAATTATCCTTTTTAAAATCTTTCATAATAGGATAAACAAATTCTAACTGCACCTCCAACACGCAGGCAATAGGACCTTCTTCGGAAAAAGCAGGTGACATAAACTTCTTTCGGGTAAAATCCTTACATATATTCTGCAATTTGCTGTCCAAAACTACGCTTCCTGTTGACTGTACAACATTTACCCCAAGCAAGGAGCCCTTTTCATTGAAACAAAAGGAAAAAACGGGTGTATATAATTTATTCGATCTGTTTTTCAAATCATTATTTCTAAAGAAATATTTAATGTAGTCTGTAATAGCTAACTGATACTCTACTCCCTTATATTTTGGGAATTCCTTTATTACAGACTTCTCATCTCCCTTAACATAACTGATTTGAGCAAAAGACCACACTGGCATTAAACTTACAACACATGCCACTAAAATGATTTTTTGGAAAGAGGTAACTCGTTTGCTAATCATAATTGAAGTTTTTATAGTTTACAAATGCTCACGCCATTAACATGTCTTTGCGAAATTACAAAAAACAAGTCAGCAAACCAAATTCTTTGCTTTCTCTTTCAATTCATTTGCATCTAGTTGTTTCCATAAACTTTCGAGCCTCGCTCTTTATCTCTAACGTAACGGCATTGTATGTGCGAGGGGAAGATGATAGGATGATCTCGGCCCATTCTGTTGCCTTGTCTGCGTCTTCTTTATCGCGATAATACTTGAACAGGTCATACTTTGGCACCATCCTGTCGGGAGCCATATAATGCGCCAAGATGAAACATCTTTCAGCTTTGTCTTTTAATGAACTGTCAAGATACAGGTTGCCCAAGGCAGACATCATTTCCACCACGGTTATTCTTTTTGAACATTGTTCGAGAACGGCAATGTGGTCTTGAGGGGACAACCGGAAAGAATGGGTTGCATAAAGCAGAGTCATATCCTTGTTTCTGAAAATGATTGATTCACTTGACGGACGGATTCTGCCTGCCATTGAATCTTCAGGAAGGTGGGTGAATTCCTTCAAGTCCTTCTCTGCAGAAGAATATCTCTTACCCACATTCCAGCAAACTACGGAGGTCAAAGTCAGGACAACCGCACATAGAAGTAATCTGACCGGCCATCGTTTCTTCTTGATCTCATTGCAATTGTCGTTAATACCACAACTGCTTGCAAGTCCCAAGAACAGTGGGGCCAGTATGATTATTGGAATAATGTCGTATGTGTAAAGGAAGAAAGAAGATGTCCCTAAAGAAATGGATGCAGCAACAAGTCCTCTGTTGCTGCATTTCCTGAAGGCACATACTGCAAACAAGGCGAAAAGGATAAAACCTACAAGTCCCTGTTCGCAGAGGATATGGAGATACTCGTTGAATGTCTGGTAATGGTTGGTTGCTAAAGGGGCAAAAGAGGAAAGTTCATGTGTCTGAAAGAATTCCGCCTGCCACGGCATATACAGAGACTGGACAGCGCCTGAAGCATAGCCGAACAGAGGAGCCTTCAGAAAAGCCTCACCGCTGACCGACCAGATAAGCAAACGGACATCGGCGGATTCTGGGCGAATCTTGTAGAGAAGAACTATACCAATTATGACGATAACTGCCAGACTAGCGTAAACCATTCTTTTCCTGTTAATTCCTAGATTTTTGAAACCTTGTGAACTGAAAAACAGATATACCGCCGCCAGCAAAGCTGCCAGTAACGCCCCTCTGGATTTTGAAAGCAAAAGAATCACAATCAATATGATGCTCAGCGATAAGAGAAGAAGCTTACCCGCTTTTCCATTCCTCTCTTCCAGTACAAGCCCCACGACTCCTGACACTCCAATAGATACATAAGCCCCAAGATGCCCCGGATTGAAGAAGAAACCGAAAAAAAATGCCAGCACGCCGCTAATTCCAACAGTTATCAACAGGTACGGAATAACCTTTATGTTAGATGTTCTGCCTATAATATACAATAATCCAAGCAGCAGACACTTTATTAGAGTAAGGGGCTCAATATAGCAGGCCTTTGAAAACAGCAATCTAACGAGAGCATAGAGGCAATATGCAATCAGCAATAAATCAGCAATGTTAATCCGAAAACCGCCAGACTTGCATACCAGAACAAAAGCAATAACTGAAGCGGCAACAGTGAGCGCAACAACCGGAATCCAAGTCCCGAAACTGTTTGTGTAACGGCAGAGCAATAATGGCAAAACAATCACAAATGACAAAAGGGCTCCTGTCAGAAGCCCCTTTGAAGTCATTTTGTTCTTACTGCTCACCATTAATAATACACCATAATAGACAACGGTTAAATTACTGTTCCTGGCAAGGTAAGACTGCGTTGTTGCTTGATTTTCCTGCCCCCATTGAAGGTCCTACAGTATCAACTCCTGCTGTAGGCTTGAAAAAGGCTATCATTAAAGGATCAGCAGCACTGTTGCAGGTGGCAAACCAGCACCATCCGGCACCTCCGGCATCGTAGATATTTCCAGTATCATATCTTCTGGAACCTACAGCAGGGAAATGAATCAAAGCTCCCGTCTTCCAGCCACCGGTGTAGAAATAGAAGCCGACTCCTGTTTTGAAAGGTTCACTTGAATTGATGTTTTCCTGAGCATTAGTCCATGCTCCGTTTTTCGTGAAACCTGTAAAAGATATGGCAGGCGGAACGCAGAAACCGGCAGGGGATGGGTCGTAAACCGTTTTCTTTGGCATATCAACAACGTTAGCGTTTACGCCGGCATCAATGCTCCAAAGATTGGTGTATTTCTTATCCATATCAGCGCTGCTGTTCATTCTTCCAGGATTCTGGATATAGCTCTTTATGTCATCTTTGAGATATGCTGACTTAAAACTGCCGTCAACATATCCTTTGGCCCCATAATAAACTTTGCTTGTATTGTTTCCGGAACCTTTTGTTCCAAGTATCGGGTCTTTCCTTCCCCACTGGTAAAATACGCAGTTGCCGAAGGTGTCACCGTTTTTGCTCTTTTCGGATTTAGGTTCACACCAGCCAAGAAATACAGGCAAGAAGTTGATTTCCTTAACCAGGTTTTTCACGGGTATAGGGCTCAAGTTTGCATCTGTTACCCATATATGCCAGCTCCAGGCGACAAGACCCTCTGCATCGTATGCTGCTACAATGGCGTTGCCCTGTGTGAAGTTAGCCTTGTCTATATAAAAAGTCAGGTATTTGTTCTCTTTCGCTCCGCTGCTGCCTGTCATCGCGATACCTTCAACCAGATTCTCGCTGTCCATCCAAATCAGGCCTGTTTTTGTTATGGAATATTTCTGGCTTACCCAAGGGTCTTTAGTGTCGTTTCCGGTGCTGATGCCGATTCCTTTGTGGTCCAGGAAGTTAGCCAAGATTGAAGTTCCGGTAGCAGAAGAAACATAAGAATCCCTGTTTGTGGCACCATTCTTTATGGCGTTGCCGTAAACCATAGGAATCTTGTAGAAGCCTGGTTTAGAAACAACATAGCAGTTTGCCGTTGTGCGGGAAACCGTATTGCCATAGATGTCCATCAGAGACAAGTCTGTGGCCGCATCCAGGACGGTAACATTGCAATTGGCTGCCTTGCCGCCTGCGGTTGCAGTAATAAGAGCTGTTCCGGGGGCTTTTGCCGTGACCTGTCCTGTGGAGGAAACTGTAGCTACGGCACTGTTGGAAGAAGCCCAGGTAACAGTCTTGTTGGTTGCGTTATCGGGCTTGACAGAGGCTTCCAGATAAAGTGTTCCGTTTTTCTCCAGATACCCTTTAGCCTGGCTGACGGTAACGGAAGTAACCGCCACATCCGTGCCTGGAGTTGGTGTAGGCGTTGGGGTTGGCTTTACTGGATCATCTCCCGATCCTGGGCATCCTGTCAGAACTAATGCCATGCCCCATCCCAAGATAATTCTCAGGCAAACGTTGATTTGCCTGAAAAAAGAGGAAATTCGTTTGCTAATCATAATTTATACTATTAAAAGTTAGTAGAACATCATTGTATCTTGATGCCTGTAATGGAATACTTTGGTTTGTCTGCTCGTCCAGGCTTATGGAAGATAATATCTATTGTCTCAGCCTCTCCTTCTAAAGCAGGAAATTCAACAGTCAGTAGCCTGGCGAAGATGACATGTGGTACGCCATAAAATGCTTTTGTGCTATTGATAATCTTGTCTCCTACGCGTAAAGAAGGAACCAAGTTTCTACCTTTATCATCCAATGCCAGACAGTTCCTGTCCTCAATAACCAAGACTAACTTATCAGACTTTTTCTCAATCAGAAAAAGTCCGACTTTCTTACTGGAGGACACTCCATCGGGAGAATAACACATCGTGAGGTCTGATTCCAGGTTTTTGAAAAGATTGTAGTATCTATCACTTGGTGCAACTACCAATCTCTTCTCCTTGATTTTACGGCCATAGGTTTCAGACAGGACAAATAGCATGAATTCATCTGGTGGCAAAAACTTGAAATCTCCCCTTTCGTCAAAAGCTTCGCTCACAAAGAGTAAATTTGAGTTATCAGCGGCAGGATAGGCCTCGACGGATATAGACTTGATACAATCTTTGTAAGTATTAGGGTAGTACTTCTTGCCATTTACAACATAGGTTTTGCCCTTATGTGTTTCCGTAATAGTTATAATGTCAGACTTGTCCTTTGAAGAATACCCGGAAGGATTGGTAAGATAGGCCTCATTGGCAGGCTCCCTGCTTTTCAACTTTTTGTTACTCAACTGAAAATCTTCCGAAGATGTATCTCCATAATTCACTGACACTCGTATGAAAAAATCTGCCGATTCGCTATCCAAAATTCGAGTGGCGCCTCGCAAAGCGAATGACTTTTCGAGATATGCCTCGAACTTTTGTTTCTGGGCATTATATTCATCTGGAGATAAAGAACTGTATGAAAGATCTGTTAAATAATATTTTTTGCCCTCAAGATCAAAGCTTCCTGAAGAAACCACACTGGTACTTAAGAAGGGAGGTGTATCGTATGGCTGAGCAAACACAGAACACAGCCCGGCCAGAAATATTATCACTGATATAAATATCTTCTTCATATTTAATCCGTTTTTAATATACCATCATTGAAAAAAACACACGGCTAATCTGCATTCTTGGTCTCAGCAGGGGTAATTCCAGTAGTGAGAAATTTAAGAGTAGAGGCTGTTTGTTCAAAATACTCCTTGGCTTGAGCTTTTGTGAGAGCACTCGGATCTTTAAAGAGAAATGAAAAAAGAATTAAAGTCAGGCAAACGGTGATTTGCCCGAAAAAAGAGGTAACGCGTTTGCTAGTCATAATTAATAATATTTAAGTTTAATAAACAGTCATACTACAACTCGGTATGTCAAAGATATAAAATATAAATTATATTAGCAAAAGATTTCATCTTGTCATTTCAGGATTTAGGGGCAATAAATTGGCTCTACAATCTACCTAAAATCCGCAACTATCATCCAATACACGATTAAGGGTAGATTTATGAGTCGTTAGTAGCAGCTTTCAGTAAAAAGCAACAGCACAACATCAATATGTAGCCACCATCCCCTTACCCCAC